>Ga0208244_100043_pt1 | contig 171553 bp, 116 predicted proteins | sample SubbioCR12Aug_5A_FD_184828 | JGI IMG/M metagenome (GOLD analysis project Ga0208244, IMG submission 184828) | Serpentinite rock and fluid subsurface biosphere microbial communities from McLaughlin Reserve, California, USA - CR12Aug_5A (SPAdes) | ecosystem: Environmental > Terrestrial > Deep... | reverse complement strand
TTTTAATAAGTCATCAAGTAATTGCTCTTGTGATGCTCCTGTTAACTCTTGGAATAAGTTGCGGATTTCTTGTATTGTTTTCATTTGGCAAAGATAATATATTTGCTGATATATTTAGAACTTAGCTGCAAAAAATAATTTCTTGTGAATCACATTTATGTATTCTAAAAATCTCTAATTTTGCTCATTCCAAAGAGTCTTTTTATTTAAAATCCACAGCTTGCTAATGATACCGATTTTCAATTATCGCATTTGCTTACGGATACTTTTTGTTTTTGTGTTTTTTTGTGGCGTATTATCTGCATGTGGGTTAAGCTCAAGATATACATTAGAAAATTCAGACAGTAAGCCTAATGCTATTATTTCATTAGCAAAACCTTTTTCTCAAGACACTGCAACTACTAAAAACACTGAATATACATCCATCAACCAATTTAATATTTCCAATAATAGGGATGTAAAAACTTCAATAGCACACTTATTATTTATTGAGCATCCTATTGAGTCGAATTTTAAAAAATACAATTTTTGTTTAAACAACAAACTAATTTACTATGGTCGAAAGGCCATCTTTTTCCCTTTCCAATATTTCTGGTAGCTGTATTCTGAGGCAACAGGCTTAAAAGCCAACGATCAACCATTTCTAACAAATACAGGCTATTAACAAAAATATAACAAACATTATGATTACAATATTTGTCGGCATATTAGTTGCCGTGCTTTTTATCCTTCCTTTCATCCTATTAGGGATTAAAAAAAACAAAGGAGGAAAACATCTAAAAGAAGCCCTTTCCAAGATAGCTAAAGAGAACAAATGTTTAATTACAATATCTGAATACTTAGCAGATTCAGCCATTGGTCTTGACGAAAAAGCCAATCATCTTTTTTTCGTTCACACATTTAATGGCAAGGAAACCTTTCAGCACCTGATTCTTAGCGATTACCATCACTGTGAAGCTAAAAACATTTCCAGAAACGTTAAAAACAGCAAAGGAAACTTTAAAGCTATTGACAAGATTAAATTAGCGTTTATTCCCATAAACCAAAACAAGCCCATAGTAGATCTTGATTTTTTTAATTCTGACGAGAATACTAATATCTCAGACGAAATAATGGTAATCGAAAAGTGGGAAAAAACAATAAATAAAAGAATGAAAATGCACACTTAATTCCAAGGCTATGATTAATAGGAGTAATTTTCGTAAACAATTAGGTTTTATTGACGTTTTTAAAAATGAAGCTAATTTTTTAGTCTTTATTCTGGTTCTTTTTGTTGTAGCATCTCTTGTTTACACAATTACTCCTATTGCAATGTGGTTTGGATTTGCGATTGCCGGCTTTTCTGTCATTTCTAACGATAGCATTCAAACGATAGGAACCTTTCTTTCCTCAAACTCACATCGTAAGTGGTGGGTATTGTGGCTTTATATTGGTGGACTTTTTGCCTTGACAATCGCCTTGAGCTATTTTCTCTTTGATGGAGATATAAGCTTTAAAAGACTTGCGACAAAAGGGTTCAACGAGGATCCATCTTCTTTTGAGTATCTGCAGATAGCAGCGCCTATTCTTTTAATAATTATAACTAGAATGAGGATGCCTATTTCTACTACTTTTCTTCTACTAAGTTCTTTTGCATCAACAAGCGGAGCAATAAATAAGGTTCTTGAGAAAAGTATTGGTGGGTATTTTATTGCATTTATTGTTTCTTTCGCAATTTACATACTGCTTTCACAATATTTCAAAACAAAATTTAAAGGAAAGCCTCATACCTCTTGGACTGTTGCACAATGGATTACAAGTGGTGCTCTATGGTGTCTGTGGATAATGCAGGATGCTGCAAATATTTCAGTTTTCCTTCCTCGTCAGCTTAATCTTTCTGAGCTAGGGCTAGTTGTAGGCTTCGTTTTCATAGGCTTGGGCATACTGTTTTATAACAAAGGAGGTAGAATTCAGCAGATTATAACAACAAAGGCTGATATTACAGATGTTAGACCTGCTACTATAGTTGATCTAATTTACTCAATTTTAATGGCTTTCCATCTTATATACAGCACTGTACCAATGAGCACAACTTGGGTTTTTTTAGGACTGCTTGGAGGTAGAGAAATTGCGATGAATTTAAGAAAATCCAATCAAAAAAGTTTAAGAAAAACAATTATTGTTGTTGGTAAGGATATTTTACTAGCTATAATAGGATTAATTATATCCATTATCATTGCCTATGCTGTAAATACTTCTGTTAGAAATGACATTAACAGTTGGTTTTTTTAATCATAAGTGAAACTTTAAAGATTAATGATTCTTCAAATTTTTCTACTTGCAATAGGTTTCGTCCTACTAATTAAAGGCGCAGATTGGCTGGTTGTTGCCGCATCATCTCTTGCCAAAAAATATAACGTATCTGATCTTGCAATTGGATTAACAATTGTTTCTTTTGGAACATCAGCACCTGAATTGGTAGTAAACATATTAGCATCATCACAAAACCATCAGGATATTGTAATCAGCAATATTATAGGAAGCAATATATTTAATTTATTTGCTATTCTCGGCATTGCCGGACTTATAACACCGTTTGCAGTTCAGTCAAGCACTGTTTGGAAGGAAATTCCCATATCATTGTTTGCCTTAATTGTTCTTTTTATTGTTTCAAACGACTTTTTTAATTCAAATTTTCAAATTATTTCACGGCTAGATGGTGCTTTTTTGCTTCTCCTCTTCTGCTTATTCCTTTTATATTTAATTAAACAGCTTAAATCAAACCAACAGAAAGCCGAAAAAACGCATAATATTCCTATTTGGAAAGCAATTATGCTGTTTGTAATAGGACTTGGTGGGCTTATAATTGGAGGCAGCATGATTGTTGACAATGCTGTAAAAATTGCAACTATTTTTAATGTTAGCGAAAAAATTATTGGTTTAACAATTATTTCAGTTGGTACTTCCCTTCCAGAATTGGCAACGAGTGTTGTTGCAGCCATAAAAAGAAACAATGATATTGCTGTTGGTAATATTATCGGTTCAAATATCTTTAATATTTTGTTTATTCTAGGATTGAGTTCCTTGATTCAACCTATTTATTTTGACATTGCGTATAATTTAGAGTTTTATTTGCTGGCAGTTGGAACACTAATTCTTTTCATAGCTATGTTTACAGGGAAAAAGAAAGTAATAGACAGGTGGGAGGCTGTGTTTTTGATTGTTGCATATTTGGCATATATGTCTTTTTTACTAATTAAATAAAATGCATAAAATACGCGTCAAATAACACTTAGCGAAGCTAGTTAATCAAGCTTGAGTTTATGAGATGAATTATTTAGTATTTTTGAGCAAATATCAATTCAAAAATTGGATTAGCCCTTTAACAAAAAATATCGCAAACAAATCTGACTAACAAGAATTGCCTCAACAACATTTATATGAAAATTTTTCTTAAACATCTTTTATTTGCATTCATCATAACAGCCTTATTATCATGCGATAAGGAAGTTGATGATGATATTATTGATGATGCACCTTACGAACAATACGGTACTCCTTTTGCAGATGTTCCTAAGACTCAGGATATTATTATGTATGAAATCAACTTGCGGGCATTTAGCACAACAGGAGATATTCAAGGCATTATCAATAAAATGGACCATATTGAAGAATTAGGCATTAATGTAATTTGGCTTATGCCTATTCATCCGATTGGTGAGGTAAATTCAGTGAATTCTCCCTACTCTGTTAAAGACTATAAAGCGGTTGGTTCTGAATTTGGAACTCTTGAGGATTTAAGAAACTTGACCGATGAAGCACATTCAAGGGGAATAGCTGTTATTATGGACTGGGTTGCTAATCATACTGCATGGGATCATGAATGGATTGAAAACAAAAGTTGGTACACTCAGGATGGAAATGGAAACATTGTTCATCCTCCGGGCACAAATTGGCTTGATGTTGCTGACTTAAATTATGATAATCATAATATGAGAGCAGCCATGATTGATGCCATGACTTATTGGGTTTATGAAGCAAATATTGATGGCTTCAGATGTGATTATGCAGTCGGTGTTCCCTTTGATTTCTGGCAAGCGGCAATAAAATCATTAAACGATATTCCAAACAGAAAATTAATCTTTTTTGCAGAAGGAACTCGAAGCGACCATTTTAATGCAGGTTTTGATTTAAATTTTGGATGGCAAGTTTATGGCGCTGTAAAGAATGTTTTTAACGGAGATCCCGTAAACAGAATTTTTACAGCTCATTATAATGAGTATAATAATACTCCGTCCGGCAAACATTGGGTAAGATTTACAACCAATCATGATGAATCAGCTTGGGATGCAACGCCAATAAGCATATTCAATGGAGTTGACGGTGCGTTGGCAGCATCTGTTGTTACAATTTTCACCGGAGGTGTGCCTCTAATATATGGAAGTCAGGAAGTTGGCACTGCCAATAATATTCCTTTCTTTTCCAATTCAACCATAAACTGGAACAATAACCCTGAAATGCTGGAGTCATATAAAAAAATACTTCAGTTTTATAAAAGCTCCAATGCAGCCAAAATCGGCCAGAACAATATTTACTCTCACAATGATATTGCTTGTTTAAAAAAAACCTACAATGATGAAGAAATTGTAATAATGGCTAATCTGAGAAACTCTAACATAACTTTCACTATTCCGACTGCTTTAGAGGGCACAACCTGGATTAATGCTATTACATTAAGCAATCATACTTTGAGTGGGAGCATAGAATTATCGCCCTATCAGTTTCATATTTTTAAAAAATAGAGCACAAAATCGACTAACTCTGTGCAACTGCAATAAAAATTAAATTACATTTGCTGCGCAAAATCAATTTTTGTCACAATAGTTATTGTTTTTAATGGCAAATAATATTTCCTTAATCTCAAGTTGTACAATCCTATGAAACCATCAGTCGTTGTAAAAAGAATCAGACAAAAAGCTTTTCTTACAGTTTTATTTTTAATCCATATTTCGGCTTCTGCACAAATTGTTTATGTAGATGCCTCAAATACAGGCGCATCACCTGATGGCAGCCAACAAAATCCTTTTAAAACAATTCAGGCTGGCCTAAATCTAGCTCAAAATCTTGATACTGTTAAGGTAGCACAGGGAACTTACAATGAAAACATAGAGTTTCCAGACAATAAAGGAATTATTCTATGGGGAGGTTATCAGACGGCGAATTTCGGCAATCGTGATAGTCAAGAATTTGTGACCATAATAAATGGGAATAATTCGTTGCCGGTGATTAACATTGAATTTAGCGCAGGAAGTGGCAATAACAGACATTTTGAAATAGATGGATTTACAATTCAAGGAGGTCAGCGCGGGATTCACACTGAAGATTGGGGAAATGGTGGCTTTGGCTTTATTAAAATTGCAAATAACATAATACAAAATAATGGAGGATTAACCGGTTCAAATGATTATGGCGGTGGTATTAACGCCCGATTTGCTGCTGAAATCTCCAATAATATTATAAGAAATAATAGTTGCGGAAAGGGTGGCGGACTATTTCTTGGTCAGCACTCTACTGATTATCTGTTTATTATAGAAAATAATCACATTGAAAATAACGAAATCTATTCTGACCATGGGGCTGGTGCTTATATTGCCGGAAGAAAGGGATTAATTAAAAATAATTCATTTATTGGCAATGCCATACTTGAAGGCTGGGGCTGGGGTGGCGGCTTAATAATTGACGGTGGAATTTTTGACGGATATTCAAATTCGATTTTTATAGAATTAAGAGGAAATATTTACGCGGGAAATTTCGCTCCATCAGGAGGTGCGGGAGTATTTATTGATGAAGGTGCAAATGTTAGGATGTTTAATGAATTGATTTACAAAAATATATGCACAGGAAGTTTTAGAAATGGCGCTCTTTATGTTGATGGATTAAGAGCAAATGGAAATGCTAAAACAATTATTGAAAACTGTACAATTGCAGAAAACATTGGTGCTGAATACAGCTATGGACATGCAATTTTTGTTGAAGGCGGCTCTGAGGTTATTGTAAAAAATTCTATTTTTTGGGATAATTCTTCTGATGATAATGATAACGACTTTTATGTAAGTGAAGATTCTTCTTTATCTATTGATTTTTCAATTTATAAATCAGGCAACATGGGAGATGGCAATTTCACAATTACCAACAGCTTTAAAGCAGATCCACTTTTTGCAGATGCCGAAAACAACAACTTTCATCTCAAATCCAAATCAGGTAGATGGGATCCTCATTACCAAGCCTGGATGTATGATGAAGTATATAGTCCGGGAATTGACAGCGGCCATCCGGATTCGCCTTTCGACAAAGAGCCTGCTCCTAATGGAGGCAGAATTAATCTAGGTTGCTATGGCAATACAGAATATGCATCCAAATCATATGCAAACTCCATTGGAGTTATAAATAGCTCGATAGCTGAATTTTCTATTTTCCCAAATCCTGCAATTTTTAATACAACCATAGAAATAATCACAAAATCTGATGGTGTTTTAAAGCTGGAAATATTGGATTCCAAAGGAAGAGTTATAGAAGTTTTACACAACCAAAATAAGCCTGCCGGAAAATATAGCTTTGTTATTGATTCAAGCCATATATACCCGGGAATATATTTCTGCAAACTAGAAATAAACCAATATAGCTATGTGGCTAAGTTGATGATTATACGGTAATTAATCAACGCTTAATTATTCCTAAGACTATCTAAGATAAACTTATAATTTGTTTTAGAAAAATCAGAAATTGTAATTCATCGTAAAAGCTTGCTTATGGTCAGATTTAAGCTCGAAAACTATTCAATCATTTTATTTGAAGATAACTGTATTTCAAATTGTATTATATTTGAATGAAGTATATTTGAAATTCATATCAAACCGCATTTTTATACTAGTCTCATTCAATTGATTTATGAAAAAAGCACAGTTGATTTTTTATTTTGTTTTTTAATGCCAATGCTCTCTTTGGCGCAACTTACCTTAACAGTTGAAATAAACAATATCCGCAATAATAAAGGCCAAATCCACTTAGAGCTTAGCAATGAGCGCGAAGTAAGTTTAATTGGTTTAACCAAAAACATTTCAGGTAATAAATGTGTTTTTGTTGTTGAAAACTTAAAGCCGGGCAAATATTCTTTTAAGTTTATTCACGACGAGAACATGAATGAAACACTGGATGTTAATTGGTTTGGTATTCCAACAGAAGGGTTCGGCTTTTCCAACAACCCAAGCATGACGTTTGGTCCTCCTTCTTTTGAAAAAACGATTTTTGAGTTAAAGGAGTCAACAACAATAAAATGTAAACCCAAATATTATAAAGCAGAATGGATAATCAGGATCAGCAACCTATGGTTGAACAAGAAATGCAAACTTTAAACATTGACACAATAAAGGTTTTATGGACGCAAACCTATAATCGTGAGGGCAAACCCGATTGGTCGCACATTTTTAAATACTATCACAAGGATATTGTTTTTCAGGATACTATTCAGCGTATTGAGGGAATTGACGATTTTATTGCCATGTGCAACAGACTTACAAAACGCACAAAACAGCTTAAAATGGAAATCTTATCCATTGCCCAAAATGATAACGTTATAATGTTTGATTGGGTGATGACAATGATGTTTAAAAAATACCCTGATACTCCAATGTATGGTGCTACAAAATTAGTGTTAAGTGAAGATGGCTTAATTAAGGAGCAAAGAGATTACTACGATTTGTGGGGAGATATTTTTAATAATATCCCACGATTTGGGAAAATGTATCGCAGATTTTTGATTAGAAAATTCGGTTAATAAAACATTATGGCAAAAAAAACATCAAAATATATACACGAATATAAGTGGTCTAACATATTTGCTATGATTAGAAATAATATGCGAGCACCTAATATTTGCAATGACAATTTTCGGAATAAATTAGTTGTTATAACAGGCGCTACATCCGGAATTGGATATATTACTGCCCGAAAATACGCAGCACATGGAGCTAATCTGCTTTGTGTTAATCGAAATCCGGAGAAATCAGAAAAACTTAAAATTGAAATCGAAAGTGAATTTGATGTTAAATGCGATTATTTAATTGCCGACTTAAGTAGTTTAAATGACATTTTTAGAGTTTCAAACGAACTGTCGGCTCTTGAGCAACCAATAGATGTTATAATTCATAATGCGGGAGTATATCTTACGAAGCGAGAATTAACCCCGGATGGCTTTGAAAAGGTTTTTGCGGTTCATTATCTGTCTTCTTTCATTATGAACTACATCTTAATGAAAAAGCTTAAAGCTCAGGAAAATGCAAGAATAATTTTAGTAGGTTCTGAAGGACACAGGTTTGCTGCCTGGGGATTAAAACTTGATGATCTAAATTGGGAAAAGCGCAGATTTTCAGGATTGAAAAGCTATGGCTCTGCCAAAACAGCCCAACTTCTATCAATGATTGTATTTAAAGAAAAATTTGAAAATTCCGGAGTTACAATAAACACAATGCACCCGGGAGCTGTAAAAACTGATACCGGACAAGAAAACGGCAGAGTGTATCGCTGGTTTAAAAAAAATATCTTCGACAAAACCTTAAAATCACCTGAAATATCGGCAGAGGCGCTTTATTACTTGGGGGTTTCAAAAGATTTAGAAGGCATTAGCGGTAAGTTCTTTAACTTAACAAAGGAAGAAGTGCCCGCACCTCCTGCTTTAGATAAAGAGGTTGCATTTGAACTGTGGGATAAAACACTGATTATGACAGCCTTGAATGAGCTAAATTTAAAAACATAAAGTATTAACTTTAATAATTGAAGTAAATATGAGTGAGAAGTATTACGATGCAGTAGTTGTAGGTGGCGGCATAGCAGGCTTAACGTCTGCAACTTATTTGGCTAGAAAAAAACAAAAAGTTTTACTAATTGAAAAAAACAAAGAATTTGGAGGGCTGGTAAACACTTTTTCACATAATGGCTTCCATTTCGACGCAGGCGTTAGAGCGCTGCTAGATGCAGGTATTATTTTTACAATGCTTAAAGATTTAAACATAAAACTTGAAGTTGTAAAAAGCCCGGTTTCTGTTGGGATTGAAAATGAGATTCTTAACATTAAAGATCTTAGCAGTTTGTTGGAATACAGGGATCTTCTTAAAAAATTCTATCCCCGTAGCGAAAAAGAAATTGATGAGGTGATAAGAATTATTAAAAGGATAATGAAGCACATGGATGTGCTTTATGGAATTGAGAATCCTGTTTTTAAAAACCTTAATAAAGACCTGCCTTTTATTTTCAAAAAGATTCTGCCTTGGTTTCCAAAATTTATTTTTACCGTTAGGAAAATAAATCGAATGAACACTCCTGTTGAGGATTATCTAAAAACCATTATTAAAGATAGCTCATTAAGGGATATAATAACTCAGCATTTCTTCAAGAACACTCCTGCTTTTTTTGCTTTAAGCTATTTCTCACTTTATCTTGATTATTTCTATCCCAAAGGTGGAGTAGGCACGCTATCCGAATCTCTTCATGAAAAGCTTCTGGAGTTTGGAGGAGAAATTAAAACTGAGACAATCATCACAAAAATATTTCCCCAAAACAACATTGTTATAGATGATAAAAACAACAGCTATAAATATAAAAACTTGATTTGGGCTGCTGATTTGAAAACATTATATAAATCAGCTGAAATTGATAATCTTTCACCTACTGTAAAAACAAAAATTGAGAATACAAAAACAAAAATTTTAAAGAACAGAGGTGGGGATTCTGTTTTTACTTTGTTTCTTGAAGTTGATGAACCTCTGGAAAGTTTCGCAAAAATTGCTCATGGTCATTTCTTTTATACACCATCGCCTAAAGGTCTGGGAGAAACTCACCGTGATGTGCTAAAAAGCCTGTTGGACAATTTTGACAACTTGAAAAAGGAAGAGATTATGCTATGGCTGGATAAATTTGTAAGCCTAAACACTTTTGAAATTTCAATTCCCGGGCTAAAAGATAAAGGCATGGCGCCCCAAGGGAAAACCGGTGTAATTATAAGTTTGCTTGCTGAATATGACTTGTTTAAAAGAATAAAAGATGAAGGATGGCTAAATGAGTTTATTACTGAACTTGAAACCCGAATTATAGATGTAATCTCAAGTTCGGTTTACCCAATGATGAAAGATAAAATTATTGGAAAATTTTCGTTTTCACCATTAAACATTGAAAGCAGAGTTGGCAGTTCGGAAGGAGGTATAATAGGATGGGAATTTGTTGAAGATATGCCGGTAGTAAATAAAATTCAGATTGCTGATCGCTCTGTTTTTACACCATTCCCTTCAATATTCCAGGCAGGGCAATGGGTTTATAGTCCCGGAGGCGTCCCTATGTCTATCCTCACCGGCAAACTTGCAGCAGATAGAGTTCTGAAAAACAAACAATAAAGTTTTCCGGCATTTTCAAAATTTTTGCATACTTGCAAAACATGTGTTTTTTTGAAATAATTTTACATCTAGAAAAAGCACCTAATGGGTTAGGTTTTTCTAAATGTAACATCCTGTCAACTAAACAGCTACACAATATGATAAAAGCACTTACTACTATCTCCTTTCTGGTTTTATCAAATGTTTTTATGACTTTGGCATGGTACGGACACCTTAAATTTAAGGATATGAAAGGTTTTACCACCTTGGGCTTATTTACTATTATCCTTATCAGCTGGGGTGTTGCTTTTTTCGAGTACTGCTTTCAAGTGCCTGCAAACAAAATTGGATATATTGAAAATGGCGGCCCATTCAACTTGTGGCAACTTAAAGTAATTCAGGAAGTTATTACACTTACTGTGTTTACAGTATTTACAATTGTGTTTTTTAAAAATGAAACATTCAGGCTAAATCATCTCATAGGATTCTGCTTTTTAATTCTTGCCGTTTACTTCATTTTTAAAAAGTGATATCATTTTCATTTTATTAATTCCCCTAAGAAGCAGTTTAACAACAAAGGTCAACCCTCTAATTATCGTTTTATAGAAAAAACTGTAATTTAGCCCCATGGAAAAAGACGAAGTTTTAAAAAAAATTCAAGATGCTATTTCTAGAACAGAGTTTCTAATTGAGGAATACAAAGAGTTAACTCAGCCCATTGCCCCAGATGCAGCTATTGGGCGCATATCCCGCATGGATGCTATCAACAATAAAAGTGTAAATGAAGCATCTTTAAGGCAGGCAGAGAAAAAGCTCAAAAACCTTCAAAGAGTGCTTTCTATGCATGGAACTTCAGACTTTGGAAGATGTTTAAGTTGTAAAACTCAAATACCTATTGAAAGGATTCTATTCAGACCCGAAAGTTTACATTGCGTTAATTGTGCAAAATAATGGATACAAACTCCTGCCCTCTTTGCAATTCATCTTCTCAGCCAATAGCAGAGTATCAAAACAGACAATACTTGCATTGCCCGGAGTGTAAGGGAGTGTTTTTGAACAAACAAAATCACCTTTCTTTTGAGAATGAGTTTTTTAGGTATAACGAACACAACAACGATGTGAATGATGTTCGATATCAGGATTTTGTAAAACCCATTGTAAATGAAATATTAAAGGACTTCAAATCTTGCGACAAAGGACTGGATTTTGGGGCAGGACCCGGACCTGTTATCTCAAAGCTGCTTACTGACGAAGGCTATCAAATTGCACAGTACGACCCGTTTTTTCATAATAATGAATCTCTATTGAAGCAGAAATACAACTACATTGTTTGTTGTGAAGTAATCGAACATTTTTACAACCCTAATAAAGAGTTTAAACTACTTAATAGCCTTATGAAAAACGGCGGAAAACTCTATCTTAAAACAACTCTTTTCTCGAATGACATTGATTTCAGAAACTGGCATTATAAAAACGACAATACTCATGTGTTTTTTTACCAAAAAGAAACGTTTGATTATATAAAAAATCAATTTGGGTTTTCTGAACTCAAAATTGAAGGCAGCTTAATAGTTTTTTCAGCATAATTATAAAGATTATTTCATTATACATAAAATGACTATACATCATAATACCAAACATAGCCAAGGTCTCAATTCGCAAAAAGGCAGCACCGACCACAGTCATACTTTCGAAACAAAAACCCTTATTGTAGTTATTATTACTGCTGTAACGATGGTTGCAGAGATTTTTTTCGGGTATTGGACAAATTCAATGGCATTGCTTGCCGATGGTTGGCACATGGCATCACATGTCTTAGCCTTAGGACTGTCGTGGATTGCATATGTCTTTGCCAGAAAATACGCAAACTCAAAGAAATACTCATTCAGTAAGGAAAAACTTTTATCCCTTTCAGGGTTTGCGAGCGCCATTTTTCTATTGGTAGTTGCAGTTTTTATGGCAATTCAATCTGTCGAAAGATTGATTTCACCAGTCTCTATAAAATTTGGAGAAGCAATTATTGTTGCAGTTATAGGGCTGATTGTCAATGTATTAAGCGCCTTTATACTTCACCACAAATATGAACACAGCGATCATAATATTCGCTCAGCATACCTACATGTTCTTGCCGACGGATTAACCAGCTTCACTGCAATAATTGCTCTTACCGCCGGCATGTATTACAATCTCTTTTATTTAGACAGTTTAAGTGGCATCATAAGTTCTGTTGTAATTACAAAATGGGCTATAGAATTGATTAAAAATTCAGGCAGAACTCTTATAGAATTCAATAAAAAGTAATGAGGATCATTAAGCATCATGATTAATTAATATTCTTTAAAACAATAAAACATGAAAATTTTAAGCGAATTTAAGGCATTTGCCATGAGGGGCAATGTTATGGACATGGCTATCGGTATAATTATCGGTGCAGCTTTTGGAAAAATAGTTTCATCTATCGTAAATGATGTCATTATGCCTCCTATTGGTTTGTTGGTAGGTGGTGTAAATTTTACTGATTTATCAATTGTTATAAAAGCAGCAACAGCCGAAAAGGCTGCTATAACTTTAAATTATGGTGCTTTTATACAAGTAGTATTCGACTTTGTTATTATTGCATTCGCAATTTTTATGATTGTAAAAGCTATGAATGCAGCTAAAAAGAAACAAGTTGAAGCTCCAAAAGCACCTCCAGCACCAACAAAAGAAGAAGAGTTGCTTACTGAGATAAGAGATATTCTAAAAAACAAATAAACATTTTACAGTAAAAGTAACAGCCGAACTTTAATTATAATAATTAACTATAACGACAGTTTACCCGGCTTAAGCATATTTTCCGGAGCAAGTATTTTGTCGAGTTGTTCTTTTGTGAGAAGCTTATGCTTTAATACCAGCTCATAAACACTTTTACCTGACTTCAAAGCTTCTTTTGCTATCTTAGATGAGTTTTCGTAACCTATAAACGGATTCAAGGCAGTTACCAAACCTATGCTGTTGTAAACCATTTCACGACAGTGTTGCTCGTTTGCGGTAATTCCGTCAATACACTTATATTTTAGAGTGTTCATCCCATTCTTAAGCATTTCTATTGATTCGAAAAGGCTCTGAACAATAATTGGCTCAAACACATTCAGCTCTAACTGTCCGGCCTCGGCGGCTAAAGTTACAGTAAGGTCGTTTCCTATAACTTTAAATGCAATCTGATTAACTACTTCCGGAATAACAGGATTTACCTTGCCGGGCATAATTGATGAGCCTGGTTGCATAGGTGGAAGATTAATTTCATTTATTCCAGTTCTTGGTCCGGATGACAACAACCTTAAATCATTGCAAATTTTCGACAACTTAACTGCTAGTCTTTTCACCGCCGACGAATACATTACAAAAGCTCCTGTATCTTGAGTGGCTTCCACAAGGTTAGATGCAAGCACCACATTAAGCCCTGAAATTCTCTTAAGGTGTTTCATAACTTTTTCGGCATATTCCGGCTCGGAATTAATCCCTGTACCAATAGCTGTTGCACCCATATTTACTTCAAGAAACAGCTTAGCATTTTGCTCAAGCCTTTCTACTTCTTCCGACAATGTAACTGCGTATGCTTCAAAGGCTTGCCCCAAAGTCATAGGAACCGCATCCTGAAGTTGGGTGCGTCCCATCTTTATCACTTGGGCAAATTCCTTTGCCTTAGACCTGAAAGAATCAACAAGGGTCTGCAAAACAACAATCAGCTTTTCATTTGAATTTATCAGAGCAATTTTTACCGCTGTTGGATATGCGTCGTTGGTTGATTGTGAGAGATTTACATGATTGTTTGGATGACAATAATCATACTGACCTTTTTCAAAACCCAACAATCCTAAAGCTATATTCGCAATCACTTCATTAGCATTCATGTTGGTGGAAGTTCCTGCTCCACCTTGTATCATATCAACAACAAAATGATTATGATATTTCCCTTTCTGAATTTCACGGCAAGCCTCAACAATAGCATCCTTCAGTTTTTCATCCAACAATCCGAGTTCAAAATTAGCCTGAGCTGCAGCTTCTTTAACAACTGCCAATGCATCTATTATAGTTGGGTAAAAATTTAGATATACTCCACTGATGTTGAAGTTCTCAAGTGCTCTAAGTGTTTGAATCCCATAATAATACTCATACGGAACATCTCTATCTCCCAAAAGGTCGTGCTCTGCCCTGGTCCTACCCGATTCGTATTGCGCAGAAGGGTTTATCATTCGATTGTTTGCATAGCGCATACGCCTCGAGATAACCCTTGCAATGTTTGAAAAAATCTTAAGAGCTGCTGAGGTATTCTTTTCAAAAACCTCATTATCAATGGTAAAAACATTTGTATGCATCAGAGCTCTGGCAGAAGTAGAATGAGGCGAATCATCAGTCCAGGCGCCTTCTCCCAAAAAATCGCCTTTATTAAAATGAGTTAGTTTCATTTCACTCCCGTGAGTATTGCTTTTAAACAATTCAACTGCACCGTCATAAATAATAAAAATACTTTCCCTTGGAGTATTTTCCTTGAATAACAACTCGTTAGGCTTAAACTTTTTCTGCTTAATGCACGATGTCAGTGAAACAAATTCATCATCTGTTAATCCAAGAAAAAGCTCAATCTTTTTCAGAAATTCAATCTTATCGTTGTTTTGCATATCATTTAATCTTTTGCCTTTATAACAGTATTACAATGGTTTTGTTGCAAAGGTATAATGAATTTAGATTAGACGTTTTTATAACATCCTTTATATCACCTTTTAGTATAAATTAACAACAGCCACAAAACCTTATGTTTACTTTTGAATATCGAGTATTTAACAATATATTTACTGCATTTAATAATCTCACAATTTGTATAACGTTTGTCATTAAACAATAGACACTTTAGTGTGTTTTACATAAGTAATTAAAAATCAACATGAAAAAGAAATACAGACCAATTTACATTACGCTAATTCTAATAGCAATTGCAGGTGTTATTTTTCTACCAAAATTATTGTCCTATTTCGGGAGTTCAAATGAAGATAAAGGAGCTCTTCCTGCCTCTGGTCCAAGAGCTCTTCACGTAGATGCTTTAGTAATTAAGACACAACGTCTTGTTGAAGTAATCAACAGCTCAGGCACAATTATGCCCGACGAACAGGTAGATCTTTCTTTTGAGACTTCCGGTAAAATTGTCGAGCTAAAGTTTGATGAAGGGTCAAAAGTTTCCAAAGGACAACTATTAGCCAAAATAAATGATGCTCACCTTCAGGCTCAATTACAAAAGCTGAAAGCTCAAAAAAAACTTACCGAAGAAAGAGAATTTCGTCAGCGCACACTGCTATCAAGAGATGCTATTAGTCAGGAAAGTTATGATCAGGTAGTTACTGAACTTCAAACAATTGGAGCTGATATTATGCTTGTTGAAGCCAGAATTGCAGAAACTGAGTTAAGAGGTCCTTTCGACGGTATTATAGGTCTTAGGCATGTGAGCGAAGGTGCTTTTGTAAATATGAATACCCAAATTGCACAACTTATTAAAAACAATCCGCTGAAAATTGAGTTTGCCATTCCAGAAAGATATTCAGGAGAAATTCAACCCGGATTCCCCATCAAATTTACCCTCGACGGCATACAAGACAGTTTATTTGCAAAGGTTTATGCCGTTGAACCAAAAGTTGATATCAGAACAAGAAATGTTGTTGTAAGAGCCCGCTATTTCGACCCAAATGAAAGAATAAAACCCGGACGATTTGTTTCTATACAACTTGAGCTTTCATCTGTAAACAATGCTATTGCTATACCAACTGAATCTTTAATTCCTGAAATGGAGGGAGATAGAGTATTCGTTTATCGCTCAGGCAAGGCAGAATCTGTATTAGTCAAAACAGGTTTAAGAACTGAAGATATGATTCAGATCACGAATGGACTTGAACCTGGCGACACTCTTATTACTACCGGCATTCTGCAATTGCGTCGAGGAATATCGGTTAATATAGATAATATTAAGTAAATTTTTATCCCCATGAGTTTATCGTCAATAAGCATACAACGCCCTGTACTTGCAACAGTTTTTACTATCATTATCCTTTTGTTTGGATTGATAGGAATGACGTTTCTTGGTGTGAGAGAGTTTCCCAGTGTTGACCCTCCTATTATTTCTGTAAGAACTAATTATCCAGGCGCCAATTCCGATGTAATTGATGCACAAATAACAGAACCTTTGGAGCAGGCTATAAACGCCGTTCCCGGAATTCGTACAATTACATCTGTCAGCCGACAAGGTGGCAGCAATATTACTGTGGAGTTTGAGCTCAGCGTTGATATGGAAACTGCGGCCAATGATGTCAGAGACAAAGTAGCACAAGCATTGAGGCTGCTGCCAAATGATGTTGACCCTCCGGTTGTTGCTAAAGCAGATGCCGACGCTAGTCCAATTATGCTTATAAATCTGCAAAGCGACAAAAGATCGCTGATGGAATTGTCAGAAATTGCAGAACTTTCTTTCCAGGAAAGACTTCAAACAATTGATGGAGTAAGCTCTGTAGGAATATGGGGACAAAGACGATGGAGCATGAGGCTTTGGATGGATCCTGCAAAATTAGCCGGATATAACCTTACTCCTCTGGATGTCAGAAATGCAATCGCAAGAGAAAATGTTGAACTTCCTTCAGGTAGTATTGAAGGCTCAACTACAGAACTTACCATCAGAACACTGGGCTTGCTTACAACTCCTGATGAGTTTAATAACCTCATAATCAAACAAGAAGGCGATCAGGTAATCCGGTTTATTGATATAGGTAGAGCAGAACTTGCTTCTGAAAACCTTAGAAGTATGATGATGCGTAATAGGGTGCCGATGGTTGGAGTTGCAATTATACCTCAACCCGGATCTAACCATATTGACATTGCCGATCAGATTTATGAAAGGCTAGAGCTTATTAAACGAGATCTACCTGATGATGTATTTTTTCAAGTTGGATTTGATAATACTAAATATATTCGCTCTTCTATCGTAGAAGTTAGGAATACTATCTTTATTGCTTTCCTTTTGGTAATGGTTATTATTTTCCTGTTTTTAAGAGATTGGAGAACCACATTAATTCCTATTCTTGTTATTCCGGTTTCCTTGGTCGGTTCTTTCTTTATAATGTATTTGGCAGGTTTTACAATAAATACTCTTACGCTTCTAGCTATTGTTCTTGCTATTGGACTTGTAGTTGATGATGCTATCGTTATGATGGAGAATATTTATGTTAAGATTGAAAAAGGAATGACTCCAATGCAGGCTGGACTGCAGGGATCTAAAGAAATTTTCTTTGCGATAATTGCTACAACCATAACACTGATTGCTGTTTTTATACCTATTGTTTTCCTTGAGGGAATGACTGGAAGGCTTTTTAGAGAATTTAGTATTGTGATTGCAGGAGCAGTTACAATTTCTTCTTTTGTCGCTCTTACATTTACGCCTATGCTTTCCACGAAAATTCTAAAGCAAAGAAAACAGCGGGGCGCATTTTATCAAAAAACAGAAGGCTTTTTTCAGTCTATGAATAATTCATATAAAAAATCACTTGATTCTTTTATGACTAGAAAATGGCTAGCATACCCTATTTTACTCGCATCTGTCGGGCTTATAGTGTTGATATATAGCAACATACCGACTGAAATGGCTCCCCTGGAAGATAGGTCCTCAATTACAATTAACACTCAAATGCCTGAAGGTGTAACGTTTGAATTTACAAGAGATTATATTACCGAAGTTGCAGAAATGGTAATGGAAACTGTTCCTGAAATTGAAGGTGTAAACTATATGACCTTTGGAGGATGGACAAATGTTAGAATATTACTTGTGCATCCATCTGAACGAAAGCGTACACAGCAAGAAATAACAGATCAACTATCAGGGCAACTTAGCAAAATGACCAGAGCAAGAGCATTTGCTATGCAGCAATCTACATTTGGTGGAAGAAGAGCCGGACAGCCTGTTCAGTTTGTACTTCAAGCCCAATCTATTGATAAGCTCAGAGAAGTTTTGCCCGCATTTATGGAACAAGTTGATAATAGTCAGATTCTAAGTATGGCAAATGTAAACTTAAGATTTACTAAGCCGGAAATTCAGGTTTCCATTAACCGTGATAAAGCAAACCTTATGGGAGTTTCTACTCAAAACATAGGACAAACACTGCAACTAGCTTTGTCAGGTCAAAGATTCGGCTATTTCTTTATGCACGGCAAACAATACCAGATTCTAGGAGAGTTGGCCAGAGAGAACCGTAATAAACCCCTGGATTTGAAGTCATTATATGTTAGAAACAATGCAGGTGCCATGATTCAGCTTGATAATTTAGTCACACTACAAGAACAAACTGCTCCACCTCAACTGTTTAGATATAACAGATTTGTTTCTGCAACTGTTTCGTCAGGATTGGCTCCCGGATACACTATTGGCGATGGAATTAATGAACTGTACAGAATTACAGACGAAGTTCTTGATGATACTTTTAGAACTGCTCTTGCCGGCGACTCAAGAGATTTTCAGGAAAGCTCATCCAGCCTAATGTTTACTTTTATTTTGGCGTTGGTGTTGATTTTCCTTGTTTTGTCTGCCCAGTTTGAAAGTTTTAGAGACCCTCTAATCGTAATGATGACAGTGCCTCTGGCATTAACTGGCGCCTTGTTGTTTATGTGGTATTTTGGTATAACCATGAATATTTTCAGCCAAATTGGTATTATCATGCTAATTGGGCTTGTTTCAAAAAATGGAATCTTAATTGTTGAATTTGCAAATCAACGCAAGCAACAAGGACTATCAAAATTGGAAGCAATTAAAGATGCTGCTGCTGCACGTTTTCGCCCAATACTTATGACGAGTTTGTCAACAATATTAGGAGTGCTACCTTTAACTCTAGGCTTTGGCGAAGGCTCTCAAAGTCGTATTGCAATGGGGGTCGCTGTAATTGGAGGTCTTATTATCTCTACGTTTCTAACTCTTTATATAGTACCGGCTATTTACTCTTATGTTTCCAGCTCTAAAAAGAATATTGAAGATGAAAACTAAACTTTTTACTTTTTTACTATTACTATTTTCCTCCGCAAGTTTGTTTTCACAGCAAAAATTAAGCTTGAAGGAGTTTATTGAAATAGCCCTGGAAAGAAATTATTCTATAAGAATAATGAGTAATTATGAAAAAATTGCAGAAAATAATTTTAGTCGTGGAAATGCCGGTTTGCTGCCCCGAATAGGGCTAAATTCTTCCTATTCTGGGACTTATAATAATACAGATCAAATATTTATTGATGAGGCTGACAGAAAACTTAGAAATATTTATAACACAACATCATTCACCGGCCTTCAAGCCAATTGGATGCTTTTTGAAGGATTCAGAGCACAAAACAGATATAAGCAGCTAGGCGAAATAAAAGATTTTGCAGAATTAAATACAAGAATAGCTGTTGAAAACATGGTAGCAAATCTTGCATCAGAATATTATTTCTATATTCAACAAACCAGGCTGTTTTCAAATCTTCAATATGCCGTTGATTTATCAAGAGAACGTGTTAGAATTGAGCAAGAGCATTTTTTACTGGGCTCTGGCTCTAAAGTAACTCTGCTGCAGGCTCAGGTAAATTTGAACGCCGACAGCTCCAGACTTGAACGCCAATACGAAGTATTGAGAGCTTCTCGTGTTAGATTAGCTGAAGTAATTGCCGAACCTGATTTAACAAATCATATAACCCCTTCAGATACAAATATTGTTGTTAATTCCTTTTTGATTTATGACGAACTCCTCAAGGAAGTAGAACAGAATAACGTTTCCATTCTTGCCGCCAAAAAGAACCTAAGTATTTCTGAGTTTGACATTGACATGGTAAAATCTAAAAGATATCCATATCTCAATCTTATTTCAGGATACGGCCATACTTACAATACTTTTCAAAGTGGACAGATTGTTAATCAACAAACATGGGGAATGAATTTCTCAGTTACTCTCGGATTCAATATTTACGATGGTAGAAATACTCAAAGGCAAATATCAAACGCAAGAATAGAAACTGACACTAAAACTCTTAATCTTGACTTAACAAAGCAAGAAGTAATAGGCGACCTAATTACTATTTATAATGCATACACAAATAACCTGAGGCTTCTTGAACTTGAAACCCAAAACCTTGAAGTTGCAAGAGAAAACCTGGATATAGCTTTTGAAAGATACAGGCTTGGAGCTTTATCGGGGTTTGAACTTAGGGAGGTTCAAAAAAACCTTCTCGAGGCAGAAGAACGTATGTTGTCAATACAGTATCAGGCTAAAATGGCGGAAATCAGCCTGTTGCAAATTTCTGGAAAAATCCTTGATTAATAACCCTTTTTATACCTTATAATTAACTGACTATGAGAAAATTAACATTATCTATTCTCCTCGCTTTTTCTTTAAGCTTATCGCTTTTCCCTCAAGGAAAATCTTCGATAAATTATAAACAATTAGATGAGTATTTTTCTAAAATGATTAATGAATGGGATTTGCCGGGAATGAGTATTGGTATTGTTAAAGACGGCAAACTTGTTTTTACCGGTAATTATGGTGTAATGGAATTGGGCGGTAATAAAAAACCAGACAAAAATACTCTTTATGCAATTGCATCAAACTCAAAGGCTTTTACAGCTGCAATGATTGGAATTCTTGTTCAGGAAGGAAAGTTAGATTGGAATGACAAGGTAAAAAAATACATTCCGGACTTTTCATTATTTAATGACCCCTGGATAAGTAATGAAGTTACTATTAGAGACCTGCTTTGCCATAGGGTTGGATTGGGCACTTTTAGCGGTGATGTAATTTGGTACAAATCAAACTTTAAATCATCAGAATTATATAAACTTGCGGCTAATTTGCCACAGGAAAACAGCTTCAGAGCAGGATACGGTTATTCTAACCATATGTATATTGTAGCCGGTGAAATCATAAAAATCGTTACAGGAAAAAGTTGGAGTGAAAATATTAAAGAAAGGTTCTTCGACCCATTAGGTATGAACCGATCTATCACAACCACTAAAGATCTGGACAAGAAGGGCAACTTTGCTACTCCACACGGAAGAATTGATGAAAAAAACTTCGTTACAGGATGGGAAGATTGGTCTGAAATTGCTGCTATGGGTGGAATTATTTCCAGCGTTGAAGATGTAGCCAAATGGATGATTTTTATAATGAATAATGGAATAAACAACAATGATACAATACTAAGGCCTTCAACTATTAACAACATGTGGACTCCGCACATTAGCTTCACAGTTGATCATACAAAGCCTAATGATCTTGGAAGACACTTCAGTGGATACGGATTAGGTTGGTCGGTTGGAGATTATTTCGGAAACTTTATGGTTGGTCACACAGGCGGTTACGACGGAATGATAAGTGCAGTTACTCTCATCCCAGATAAAAAACTAGGAGTTGTTGTACTTACAAATGGACAAAAAAGTCCGATTATGGCCGTAACCTATTATACCTTCGATCGCTTTTTAAACACTCAAAACAAAGATTGGTCAGATTTTTATTTAAAACGTTATGAAAACCGGAATAAAAACGATAACAGAATTGAAAACATTAAGAAGAACAGAATATTAGGAACCAATCCATCACTTGATTTAAAATCATATTCCGGAAATTACTATTCCGATATTTATGGAATTATCAAAGTACAAATTGTAAATAATCAGTTAATAATTGAATTTGAACATTCTCCAAGATTGTCTGCAACACTAAAGCACTGGCATTATGATGTTTGGGAAATAATTTGGGATGAAAAACATGCCTGGTTTGATTTTGGTACAGTTAAGTTTCTCTCAGACAACAACATGAAAATTACAGGATTGGAATTTGAAGTGCCAAATGACGATATTTTCTTTGAAGAATTAAAGCCATATAAAATTAAGTAATGATGCCAAGATACTACATATTTAGCCCTTTTCTTATAGGCATATTAATATTCTCATTACTACCATTAGGATTAAATTCCCAATCCGTTTTCTTCAAAAGCCTTGCGGATTCGGCATTAACACTTACCAAACAAAATGTTAAATATAACCCAAACTACTTCTCAATAACATACCCAAATGGAGATGTCCCCGCAAATATTGGCGTTTGTACAGATGTTGTAATTAGAGCATACCGAAAATTGGGAATCGACCTTCAAAAAGAAATACATGAGGACATGAAGACACATTTTGAAAAATATCCCAACATTTGGGGCTTAACCAAAACCGACAGAAACATCGACCACAGAAGAGTTCCTAATCAAATGAAATTTTTCGAAAGACACGGAGAAGTGCTCGAAATTTCTAATAATCCTGATATTTATCTTCCCGGAAATATTGTATGCTGGAATCTCTCAGGCGGACAAACTCACATTGGCATTGTTTCAAACATAAGATCCAACGATGGCAAAAGATATCTTATAATTCATAACATTGGCGCCGGACAGGTGCTGGAAGATTGCCTTTTCGATTTTAAAATTATTGGGCATTACAGGTATGGAGGGTGACAGGTAGAGGTGACAGGAAAGCTACAATAAGAGCTTACAATCTTCAATCTTATAAATCTTATAAATCAATAATCTCACTTATCATCCTTTTTTAAAATACACCCTCAACAATGCTTCAGCTGCTTGGTAGGAATTTAAAACCTTATTTTGAAGCAGTTTTTCAATTTCCGGTAATTGCTTTTTCACTTCTTCGCTATTATAAAAACTATCGAAAAGAGCTTGATTTACAGCATCATAGAATCTTTGTGTTTTCTGTTCATCTCTTTTTTGTCTGAAAAACCCGTTCTCGGTCATCATTTCTATGTATGATAAAATCATGTCCCAAACCTTATCAATACCGGTTCTATTTATAGAAGAAACTGCTAGCACTCTAGGTAGCCATCCACCCGGTTTTTGAGGAAATAGATGCAAAGCATTTTCATATTGAACTTTTGCTCCGTGTGCTCTCAAAATATTATCCCCATCCGCTTTATTGATAATCATAGCATCGCACATTTCGATAATACCTCTCTTAATTCCCTGAAGCTCATCACCGGCTCCGGCAATCATCAAAAGAAGGAAAAAATCTACCATAGAATGAACCGCTATTTCAGATTGTCCAACCCCTACCGTTTCAATAAGAATTATTTCAAAGCCTGCTGCTTCGCAAAGTATAATTATTTCTCTGGTCTTCTTTGCCACACCCCCAAGAGAACCTGCAGCTGGAGATGGCCTTACAAATGCCAGCGGATCTACTGCCAATGTTTCCATTCGGGTTTTATCCCCTAGCAAACTTCCTTTTGAAATGGAACTGCTTGGGTCAACGGCTAATACAGCTATTTTCTTTTGTTGTCCGGTTAGAAATTTTCCAAAAGCTTCAATAAAGGTGCTTTTTCCGGCTCCGGGCACTCCGGTAATGCCTATTCGAATTGATTTACCCGAGTGGGGCATACAACCTTCAATAATCTTTTGAGCAAGTTCATTGTCAGACTGTAGCGAGCTCTCTATCAGTGTTATAGCCTTGCTTAAAATTGTAATATTGCCGGAAAGAATTCCCTGTAGATACTCTTCGAGAGACAACCTAACTGGTTTTTTTCTTTTAAAAGCATTAGCGGCCTTCTCATTTATTGATGGAGGCTGCTCAATACCCTTATTAACTTTAAGAGCAGAGTTTTTGTCGTTTATATTTTCTTTATCATTCATCATTTATCGAACAAAGATATAAATTCAAATTTTTCACCATCAAAAAGGCCTTTGTCGCTTATTTTTATCTCAGGTATAACAAGCAATGCCATAAATGATAATGTCATAAAAGGAGATATAAGTGTTGAGCCAAGTCCTTTAGCTTTTCTATCAATAGTTTCATACTTGTTGGCAACAACATAAACATCTTCACCCGACATTAATCCGGCAAAAGGAAGAGGCAAAACATCATTTTCTTCATTGCATGCGAAAGATATTCCACCTCTGGCATCAATAAGCAAATTTATAGCATTTGCCAAATCCTCATCGTTAGTACCCACAGCTATAATATTGTGGCTGTCGTGAGCAATAGTAGATGCAATAGCACCTTTTTTCAATCCGAATCCTCTAATAAATGCAATGCTGGGTAAGGAACGTGAGTATCTGTTTAATACAACAATTTTCAGAATGTCTTTAGAAATATCAGCATCAACAAATCCCTTTTTTGGTTGTACTATTTCTGATGTTCTTTTTGTAATCAACTGTCCGTCAATTACCTCGATTACTTTAATCTTGTTAGATTCTGCCGGCACTTTTAAATCGCTGGCAGACAATTTATTGCACTCAAATTTATTGATTGGTTTTTCTTCAACATTTTTAATTAGCGTTTTTCCATTTTCAGCAACCCTAATGCCATTTATAAATGTTTCGAGAATGTTGAGACTCTGCAAATTATCTACTATCACAAAATCAGCGTTATCTCCGACTTGAAGCAGCCCATTGTCAAGGTTATAATGTTGTTTTGGATTTAAAGTTACCGATCTAAGTACATCAAAAACATCATATCCTATATCTAGTGCCCTCTTAACCAATAAGTTAATATGTCCTTTTATCAAATCATCAGGATGTTTGTCGTCTGAACAAAGCATAATATGCTGAGGATAATCTTTAATTAAATCAATTAGGTCATCGAAGTTCTTTGCAGCGCTACCTTCTCTGATAAGAATTTTCATTCCCAGTTCTATTTTTTCAAGACCTTCTTCAATTGTAAAGCATTCATGATCTGTTGAGACACCAGCTTTAACATACTTCTCCAAATTTGCTCCTTTCAGACCAGGGGCATGCCCATCTACAACTTTATTGGCATTTTTAGCAGCTTTCAATTTTTCCCAAACTTCAACATCATCATAAACAACGCCCGGGAAATTCATCATTTCTGCCAGATAGTGTACGTCATTATCAGCCAACAATACTTTAATCTCATTTGAGGAGATATTGGCACCGGATGACTCGAAAGAAGTAGCCGGAACACAAGATGGAGCGCCGAAGTAAAATTTAAAAGGAACCTTTTTCCCGTTTTTAATCATAAAATAGACACCATCCACTCCCAACACATTTGCAATTTCATGAGGGTCTGATACTGCGCCGATTGTACCATGAGTTACAGCAATTCTGGCAAATTCAGAAGGAATAAGCATAGAACTTTCAACATGCAAATGCGAGTCGATAAAGCCTGGAATTATAAAATTTTCAGAAGAGGTGTCAGATTCCTTAACAGACTCTATCTTACCATTCTTTACTGTGATTTCCCCCTTGAAAATCTTCTTGCTAACAACATCTACTATGTTCCCCGAAATATTTTTAAAATCTGCCATTACTATAAATCTTTATCGAGGTTCCAGGTTACTTCCATTTCCCAGTTTTGTCGCAGTTGAATTTGTTCATTATAAAACATAACAACTTCAGGTTGAATACCCTTTAAATAGCGCCCTGAAGTCCATCTACAATCTCTGTTTTTGTCTTCAATCAACTTAAATCCGTATTTACCTGCCTTAAGATTTGGATACACATATAAGCCCGAGGTTGTTATTATTTCTTCTTTTATTAATTCCTTCTTATCATCTATCAACTGAAGAACATATTGTTTTTCTTTGTCCGGAATTGTTAGATTAAGTATAATTTTTCCGTATATTTCTTCGCCATCTGTTTTAAAATTCAGCTTTAATGTGTCGTGAGAAAACCCATAAATATCAGTGATGCAACTATCAACGATTAGCAATTTATAAATACTTTCCTGTTCTAAAACAGTATTCAACCTTAACTTTCTTTGTGCACTACCAAACACTTCAAGGCTTGCCTCAATTTGAATTGTGTCATTTTTAAATAATAACACCTTGCTATTATCTATTTCTTTTATAGGATTATTAGTGTAAATCTCAAGGTTATCAAAATATGCAAGAATGCCGCCCGAAGCAATGTTATTCTTAAAGGCAATCTTCTTAACTTCTTCTCTTGGAGCTCTTCCTCTTTGAACCCGCTCTCTAAATTCTGTAGAAAGACTTACAGTATCAACGATAACATTTCTGTCTGATATTTCTATGAAAAGACTGTCGCGTTCAAAATCATTAAACCATACAAAAAGACTATCCTTTGATTTGCTCAGTTCCTGAAAATATTCTTTATGGTCAATGGCCTGCCTAATATCTATGAATGATGGATTTTCAGCAGCTACCCTAAAAACAATCATCATCAAATTCTTCTGCGTCATGGAAACACTGCTGATTTTTTGAACAGTATCTTCTTCCAAAAAGAGAGCTAATTTATAAAATTGCAATTCAGGTTTAACAACAGAATCTTCCACAACATCGACCTCATCAGCCATTATTATGTCATCAACCTCAACGGTATCAGCTTCTTGTCTTAGCGATCTTCTTTGTGACGATGTTTCGATCAAAACAGAGTCAATGTTCTCTATTGTTGCATCTTCTTCTTTAATAGGTTTATGTGGGTGTCCTAAAAAAGTTGGAGAAATCAGACTATCAAAAAATGCGATTCTTTCAGTAGGAAGGTCAAATGTGTAGCTAGAATTAATATCCTCCAGCGCAAACATCTTATACTCCCCGGACTTAACAAAACTAATTTCAAAATCACCCTTATCATTCGTTTTAGAAACATAAACGGGTTTTTCCAAATACGGAACCGAATCGTAAATCGAATCAAAAAGCATAACGAATGTGTTTTTCACTGGCATAAGAGAGAAAGCTTCAAAAACATTTCCCCTAACAGACAGTGAATCAAGAAAATCGCCCGTAGAAAACACAAACCTAAAGTTTTGGATTGCATTACCTTCATTCAAATCGGCAACCGCGTCATCAAAAAAAATATTATAAGTAGTGTTGGGTTTAAGTTCGTCTGGGTTTATTTCCATCACAATAGATTTGCCTCTGAGTCTGAATTCAGGTTGTGTTTTCAATGGTGGCGAAATAAGCAATTTCTGATTTATGTTTTTCAATTCGACATACTCGTCAAAATAAAATCTTATTGTTTTCCCGGTAAAATTTGTTGAATAATTGGCCGGATTACTTCTTAAAACAGTAGGCGGGGTAATATCTTTAGGGCCTCCTGTGGGGGCAACTACATTTGCACAAGAAAAAGCAAACAATAATGCAACTACTGCTGCAAAAAGCAATCTTATTTTCTTAAAGTATAAAGTATTTATCATCGTGGTTGTTAATATTATAACTCTACAAATGTAATAAAAATACCGCCAAGGTAAATCACACCTCATTTATCACAGATGTTTTATACCCTTTTTCATTTATATACTTTAAAAATTCAGGCAATACTTTTATAGTAGTTTCAGATGCCGATTCGGAATCATGAAAAACAATTATGTCGCCAGGGGTTATATTCCTTTTAAGCCTTTTTAAACACTTTTCCGCAGTCATTCTCCTAGAATAATCTCTTGACATTGTTCTCCACATAATCACTTTAAAATGCTTTGAAATTCCCTTTGCTTGACATGGGGTAATACCTCCATAAGGTGGTCTGAATATTTTTGAACTAATGATTTTATCAGCTTTAAAAACATTTTCAAGAAATTTTTCTCTTGATATTTTCCATCCATTCAAGTGCTCATATCCATGATTTCCAATGGAATGTCCGGAATGTTTTATCCTTTCAAATAACTCGGGGAATTTTTCCACATTTTTAGCTAAGCAAAAAAATGTTGCTCTAACATTATAGCAATCAAGAATTTCAAGAATTTTTTCAGTATATGATTCAGTCGGACCATCATCAAAGGTTATAAAAACTTCTTTTTCAGTAGTTTTTACTTTCCAGGTTAATGATTTTTTATAAAAGACTTCTGATAACCAAATCAAAAATTGATTTTTCATTAAAGCATTGAATATTAAAAGAAACAGAATTTGAAAGCCGTATAAAATTACACTAAAAATTTCAAACAATAAACTTAGTATCTTTGCCAGCATGAAAGATGACAAAATAGATATTAAAACTCTTGACCCGCAAGAATATATTGCAATTATAAAAAAGTGTGGGGAAAAGCCTTTCAGAGCTAAACAGTTACACGAGTGGCTTTGGAAAAAACATGCACACAGTTTTGATGATATGACAAATCTTTCATCTGAATTAAGAGAAAAATTAAGTAAGGAGTTTTTTATTGGATATCCTAAAATCACGTCAAAGCAACAAAGCAAGGATAACACAATAAAAATAGCATTTCGCTTATTTGATAATTCACTGATTGAAGGGGTAATTATACCTTCAGGCGACAGATTAACAGCTTGTATTTCATCACAAGTAGGCTGTGCGTTGGGCTGCAAATTCTGTGCAACTGCCACTATGGGATTTAAGAGAAATCTTATGGCATATGAAATTTATGACCAATTGGCAGAAATTGAAAAAATAGCTTTAGAGCAATTTGACGACAGCATCAGTAATGTTGTTTTAATGGGAATGGGCGAGCCTCTTTTAAATTATGATGAAGTAAGCAAGGCTATAAATTTTATGACCACTTCAAACGGAATGGGGATGTCGCCTTCAAGAATTACACTTTCAACTGCAGGAATAATAAGTGGCATAAAACAAATGGCTGATGATAACGTAAAGTATAATTTGGCAATTTCTCTTCATACAGCAGATAATGAGAAAAGAAGCAGAATTATGCCAACAAACACAAAGAATGATTTGTTTGAGCTTAAAAAAGTAATACAATATTTTCATGAACAAACAGGCTCAAGAATTACCTACGAGTATTTGTTTTTGAAAGGCTTTAATGATACTCTAGATGATGCAGCTTTGCTAGCAGAGTTTTGCAAAATTAGTCCTTGCAAAATAAATATTATTGAATATAACCCTGTGAATGGAATACCTTTTAAACCAGGCAGCAAACAAGATCTTTCGAGTTTTGTAAGATACCTGGAAAATAAAAATTTAATTGTAAACATTAGACAAAGCAAAGGCGCAGATATTGATGCCGCGTGCGGACAATTAGCGTGTAGAATTGAACGAAAAAAAGATAAAAACAATGAAAAGTAGAATAGCCAATTTTATTTTGAAGCAAAAGGGCTGGAAAATAGACTCTAACATGCCTGCTGACATCAAAAAAGCTGTTGTAATAATGGCTCCACATACTAGCTATTATGATTTCGTTTATGGTTGGCTGGCTTTTACGGCGTATAAGTTCAAAGGAAAATTTATGATAAAAAAAGAATCCTTTGCTTTTCCATTCGGGCCTATTCTAAAATCTTTGGGAGGTATTCCTGTTGACCGATCTAACAGTAGAAGTGCTATTAAAAGCGTTCACAAAGCTTTTGAAAACAGCAAGGAGCTATATTTAGTAGTTACTCCTGAAGGTACGCGCAAGCTTGTTACTAACTGGAAAAAAGGTTTTTATCATATTGCAAAAGAAGCTAATGTGCCAATAGTATGCGGCTACCTTGATTACAAGCTAAAAACCGGAGGCTTTGGACCAGTTTTAAATCCCTCGGATGATTACGAAGTAATAATGAAATCTATACAAGAATTCTACAAAGGAAAAGGCGCAAGACATCCAGAGAAGTTTAATTTAAGTCAATAGTCGAAAGTCGGCAGTCGATAGTCAGCAGTCGATAGTTAGCAATTTACATAGAACTGTCGACTTTCGACTTCTGACTTTCGACTTAATTAACAACCATCCTAGTATTAAATCGACCCGAATTAGCTGATACCGTTATAATATAAACACCAGGTTCAAGTTTTCTTACCGGAGAAACTTTTCTAATAAGTCTGCCTTGATCATCGGCATTTACAAAATCAGTTTGTACAGTTTTACCATAAAGATTTGTTATAGTAATAACGACATTTTCAAAGCTTATAAGTCCGTCCATCACCATATTAAACTCATAGCCCCTGTTTGGGTTTGGATATAAGTTTATTGTAACGTCTGATTTGGTTTGATAAAACACACCTATCAGATTGCTATAATCAACCGTGCCATCGAAATCTGTTTGTTTTATTCTATAATAAGTAAGTCCTATTAATGGAGAACTGTCAATTACTGAATAAGAAAGAACTTGGTTGCTATTTCCAAATTCAGCCTTACTTTGAACAACTGATATTACTTCAAAATTCACAGCATCCCTGCTTCTTTCCACAGTAAAGAAATCATTATTTCTCTCAGTGGCAGTAACCCATTCTACAACAACATATTCGTTTTGCAGATAAGCATCGATAGATAGGAATTCAACAGGGAGAGGGTTGTTTTCATCTGTAGTTGCTATTGTAAAATACTTAGTTGAAAAAGATGAAATAGTGCCGGCATTTACAGTACCTGATGTCCATGTTCCATTTCCTGAGGCAGAAACACTTCCATTATTGCCTTTATTAGTCCAAGCAGAACCATTCCACTCTCCCACAACTGTGCTATTGCGAATTAAATCAAGATCTCCGTCAGGCAACCCACTTTCATAGCCCCAATTAAGCTGAACTCTAGCGCTTGCACCATCAGGACCCACAACTCTCCAAAACTCTATATTGCTGACTTTCTCTAACGGGATAGGGTCTCCATTGATAGACTCAGGGTCCATCCCATCATCTAGCGGATTAGAGTCGAAATACTCAGCTGTCCAGTATTGATTAGCTACAGAAACATTAGACAATCTCACATGTCTAACCTTTCCGTTTCTGCCAATTGCAAAAGCCTGATTTCGATAGTTTGGTGATGTTCCTGATGAAAGTCTACGTCTGAAAGTACCCTCTATCCAGCTTCTGTCAAAATTCGCATCTGATGAAGAGAAAAACCCGTTAGTGTTGTCAGATTGAAGCACAAAGCCATTACCCACTCTCATAACGCCATTCTCAAGCCAAATTAACCCTGATGTAGTCATATTACCATTAAGATTAATGTTACTTCCAGTAGAATTTGCTAAATGAATCCAGAAAGCACCGGAAAAGTTTCCATTAATTTGCTGTGTTGTATTTCCTTCAAACTTAATAATATTTGAAGAAACAAGATTTGCGGTATCATCTTTTGTCAAGTTCCCTCTCAAATTTATATTTCTTGAGGCACTTAATGTTGTTGTTTCTAAAATGCTTAAATTACCCAAAATAGTAACCACTTCTGCAGGGAAACTTTTTGTGCCACTACCTTTGAGTATTAAATTATTATATTGGCTAAATCTGGTAGGCAAACCATAGCCAACTCCCCCAAATTCAAAAGTTCCACCATCAGAAGCGATAAATGCATCATAGTTACCTGCGGGAACAGAATTAGTAGTAAGTTCCAGGGTGCCGGTTCCGCTTACAATTCCAAGAATATGATTAACTGTAGAGCCAACGTTGAGTCTACCGGTGCCATGAATTTCAGTTCTGTAAGCTTGCCTGAAATTATCTGCGATAATTACTGTATGTCCAGTTAAAATTCTAACTATGTGTCCTGCCGGTCCGTTGTCGGGAACAACTCCGCCACCATCCCTAATCCATGTTGCCGGATTTATCCAATTACCATTACCTGTGGAAATAAACACCGGAACATTGCCAGGAATATCCGGTCCTATTCCGGCAGTATATTCACCAATTATATTTGGTACATTAGTAAAAGTAAATCCTACATGATTGTTTATCTCATCAACAATTTGGAAGAACCCGGGGCCAGGTTCAGGTTCAGAAAACTTAGACCATTCATCATTATATAAACGTGCAGCTAAATAGCTTGCCTCATCTGTGGCATTGTCTCTTACATCTCCCTGCAAATAATGCATTCGTAAAAGGCCGGTAAATGAGGATAAATCCCTACTTTCGACATTCCAATAGTATTGCAGCACTCTGCCTGGTGCTGGATCAATCGTGATGTGCCTGTTACTAACAGGGAATATTGTAATTGAACCTACACTATTGCTGTTTCCAACAGCAATTTCAACAGGAGTATACTTTCTGATTGAACCATTGTCTGAGCCAATAGGTATCGTAACCTTATAAGTATAGGCAGCATCATTAATATCATAAGGAGCTGCTGGACCACCACCCGCAACTGCAGGAATATACTTTTCTATACCTCTCAAAAAGCTGCTGCCATCAACGGCAACAATTTTTGTTTCACTAAAAGGACCTCCTTCGTTAATCACGTTTGCATTAAGGCCCAAGGTTAGTTTATGATATTGAATTTGGAAAATACCATTTCTAAGTGTTAAGTTGTTTTGAAGTGTAATATTATTTTCTGCAATAACATTGTTGGAGTTGTTTACCTCAACTCTTCCAAATTGACCTAATCCAAATAATCTCTGCGTTAAAGTACCTGAAAAAATAATTCCACCTGCAGACGGATTGCTTGACACATGAGCGGCATCGTTATAAACATTTCTCGATACGTTAATATTATTTCCGCCATCAACCAGCTGTCCACTTCTTATATAAAGATTTTCACTAATACTTAGATTTGTAGCCGGCTGCAGTGTAACAGATGTTTGGGGTGAAACTATAAGGTTTTTCACGTTTACACTACCATGTATTTCCTGCATAGCAGACGATGGATATGTATTGGTGCCGTAGAGAAACAACGAATCCACATTTAGGTTAGGGCTACCATTATTGTAAATATGACGTTTTACAGTAAGATTAAATGAGCCTGTTCCATCAAATGCACATCCTGAGTCAATGCTTAAGTCTCTGTTTAGGATTAATGACCTGTCTTTTAGTCTTGCTGTAGGGTTATTTACACCTGTAACAACTAAGTTGCCAAGCTCTATTGTTGATTTAATAGTTAAAACACTTGAAGCAGGAGTATCATCATTCCCTAATTGCAAAGTAGCATTTCCTGCAAAGCCTACGTTAGGCTCAATTAATACTGTAGCTTCAGGACTTGCTCCTGTTTGTGGTCTTACAATTGTTATGCTTCCTCCTGTATATACAAAGCGGCTGCCTGTATTTAAAACTTCAAACACTCCCCTGTTGGTTTGAGGAGCCGAATTCTTTCCAACTATCACATTTCCACCAGATTGAGTATACCTTAAAACGCCAGAAGGGTTTGATGTTCCTCTTCTAATCTGAGACCCTACAATTAATTCACCACCTGTAATTTCAATACTGGCAGCACCTGAAGATGAATACTCAATATAGTTATTCACACCTATACCACCGTCAAGATCAACTGTTCCTCCGGTTTCAATTTCTAAAAGCCCATCTAAAAGTATACCTGTATTTGCACCATTTACATTTACAATGCCGTTTCTAACAACAAGTCCAGATGTCGATGGTATTTGAAAGTCCCCTCCCCCTGTTGAAAGATTTATATCAATATCAGGATGATTGAGTATTAAGGTTCCGTTTTGGAGTTGAAGAGCTTTTTCCGAAGTAGCTCCATCAGTAAGTCCGTTGAGAGTGAAATGAATATCACTTAAAGCAGTAGTAATATTTGAAGCTCCTTTGTTTACATACATATTGTAAAAGCTCATTGGGGTAGTAACATTACTGCCTGAAAAAGTCATACTAGACTCTCCAAGAAGAAGCAGATTCACTCTGTCCTGATTTGATGCTGTCCATAATCTCAAGATTGGTTGTGCAACCCCTAAAACACTATTAGTTGCGTTTTGAATATAACTACCATATAAATTTAAAGTATGCTCTAATGGAGTTGTTCCCGGATTTAAAACATAAATTCCTGATGTTCCTTCGGTGTAAAAATCTCCTTCTATTGTCAAAGTTCTGGCTATTCCATTATTTTGGAACTCCAATCTAGTATTTGTGTAATAAATGCCAAGATCGTAGCGATAAGCTCTTTGTAGTCTTAAGTCTCCCAAAACATGGATGTTTCCGCCGACTCCATTATTTAACCTTAGTCTGGCAGCACCATGAATTTCAAGATTTTTTTTAACCAAAATATCTTTAGGAATAACAGCGGTCTTATCAAATCCGCCCCATCCATCTGGTGCAATTAAAAGATTAGGTAAAACTTCAGGAATATTATTCAGAGTTGTGACCGCACTAAAAACCTCATAAAGCACATAGGAAGAGTCTTGTGCAACAAAATCGCCCAAATCAATCAAGGAAAAATCTGTATCCTGATCTCGGTTTCTAATAGTTCCTTCTCCAGAAACAATAGGAGTAACTAATGTTGTACCTCCAGTCAAAGTTAAAGTTGGTCTGAAAAAATAAGTATCCCAATATTGTCTTGGCGCTGGATCTCCAGATGCAGTTTTCATTGGATTAAATATAAGTTCAGAGCAACTTATTGTTCCGCTGTTGCTTCTAATATTATGAGGATCGCCTCTGTATTCCACAACCGGATCATTCCACGGAACCCAACCAATAACCGCAATATCTCCCGCAACCGGTGTTCCGGCGCTTGAAACCGGATTATCACTAAGATGCCATAAATTAGGCTGATCTATCACTTGCTGAGGGGTTAGGCCAAATCTTGTTGCAACTTGAGCTAAGGTAGTCCAAGAAGCTGTCTCTGTCCATAATCTTTGTGCTGCAGATGTGCCTCTAAGGCGGGAAAAGAATACTTTTACTGTGCCAGAAAAACGAGTGGAATGTCCACCCGTAAATTCACCCGTTTCGAGAATGTGCTGATTAAAAATGAAGTTTCTATTATACGCATTTGTATTATCTGCAGCGACTGATCCAATAGAATTACCACCAGTCCCACCATATCTAATTAATTCAACAATTTTACCTACCACATAGGAATTAATGTTTGGAGGTGTCCTAACATCCCTTAAATCATATGTAAATACATTGTTTACATTGGGTATAGAGCTAAACCCTTTCTGCCTTAGTCTCCAATAATAAGCTAATGCTCTTTCATTTGAGTTGCCGGGATTTAATGTTGGTAATTCATATCCAACGGGATTAACTTGAAGAAAACCATTGTCGGATGGGTTAAGATTTGATATGGTCGCCCTTAATGGAGTGTACCTATTCAAATTGCCTGTATAAGAAGGCAAGGCTCTTGTTCCAACTGGGAATAAAAATAATTGATTTGCTGCAATATACCGTTCAAATCCACCATCAGAATGATTTCCTGTCGTTCTTATCATCCTAGTGTTTCCATAATCTGTCCAAATTTCACTGCTTAGACCGCCATTCAAACGTAGTTTATTGTTTCTTAGGTCGAAAACCCCACTAGTAATAATTAGCTGATTGTCTACTGTTTGATTGCTTGTTAAGAAAGTATACATATTGCCAGCCTGAGCAGTAGTCGTTGGTTCATCAATCTCCAAATTTCCAAACACTCCATTTCCATTTCCTCCAATTTCATGTGTAGTTAAAATTACGGCTGTAGCAGTTGCTCCACCGCCTCCTGTTATACTAACTGTAGGCACAGAAGTATAACCTCTGCCTGTGTTAGTAATAACAATTTTACTAATAGGCAAAGGGTTGCCTGCATTTGGTGTGCCATCGAAAACGGCAACGGCTGAAGCCTCAACTCCGCCGCCTCCTACAAAACTAACTGTTGGAACAGAGGTATAACTTCCTCCGTTGGTCAAATTAACAGTATGCACACGGCCTCTATGTGTAATTAGTATTTTGCCGCTAGCTCCATTTTCTATTGTAGCTGAATTTGTAATATTTCCTCTTACTGTAACAACCTGATTTCCTGTGCTGAAAGTTCCTGCCAAAACACTAAGATTATTGCCAATGACAATATCTGAAACTGTTAATGTTCCTATTCTGCTAGGATTATTATAAACTAAATTATGAAAATACTTTGTGGTTGCAGATGCATGTATTGCAATTGAGAAATTACTTATTGCTCCTGAAAAAATGGTATTATTGCTTGCTGCTATATAGCTGGCTCCTGAGCCAATTGAATATCCGGCACCAATAGTAACGTCGTTGCCCTTAGGGTTAAAAATTATATTATCTTGAATCGTTAGTGAGCCTTTGGCAACCAATGGTTGAGCATTCAATTCCGACATATTTGCCGGAGTAGTGCCAACCGAACCACATTCCAGAACAAACTCTCTTGCTCCTGCGCCATCCCTACTCATAATAACATTGGGAAACGGAGCTCTAGAAGTAATTTTAAAAATTCTAGTACTGTTTGCAACAAGATTTAACAAGGCTCCCGTAAAAACACTAACATTGTGATTAACAGGGTCGGAGTTAATAAACATTGCCCCTTTGGTGTTTGTTCCTAAAACCGTCATTGTTCCACCTGTAAGGATGAAGGCATTTCCTTCGTATGACAATGAGAAGCTATAATAATTGTTATTAGCGTTATGCCCATCTATTGTAACATGTCCGCCTGTTTGTATGTACCCGCCAATATGATGTGAGCCATATACTGATGTTCTAAACTGAGTAATTACAGTAGTTCCGCCTGTTGATTCAAAAATTCCATTCAACCTGGATGTTATTCCGCTAGGAGCGTTTGAAGTAAATGTACCATTTGAAATTTTTATTTTACCATAAACAACAACCGCTTCTCCTGTCCCACTAGGCTTTGTAACACTACCGCCATCAACCCATAAAATAGCATTTTCAGAAACGTTATAATTTCCTCCCTGATTCAATCTTGCAATAGTAATATTTGGTCCTACTCTTACTGTTCCATATGCTAAACCAAATGCATTATTATTTACAGATAGCTGCGCATTATCAGGATGTCCTTGTCCGGCATATCCAAAAAGTTCAAAATATGAAGCTTGTGCAGCTTCCATATATAGTTCATAAGTATTTGTAAGTCCCTTTTCAATTGCAATTCTATAAAACCTTGCCGGACCTTCTAAAATCATATTCTGATCTCTAACGGCACTTCTGAAATTAACATCCACAATGCCATTTGTTGCTTCGGCTCCGAAATTTACAGCAACTCTGTTTGTAAATTGAAGATTGCCATAATTGGTAAAATCGCCATAAACACTAAACTGATGTCTAGCATTTGCGGTTCCTGTTCTTATTTTCCCATTTGCATTAATAGTAACATTTTCATAAACAGTCAAATTTCTTGAAATTGTAGAAGAGCCATTACCAAAATGCAACTCTCCTCTGCTTATTGTAAGGTTGCCATTTATGGTATAATTTGAAAGCAAAACGACTTGACTAGCCGCGTTATTTAAATTAATTACAAGATTTCTGAATGTGCGGGTTGCTTCCAAAGAAAACCCTGCCCCATAATATTCTACTGTTCCACCGGAAGAAGCATCTGCAAATCCGCTTATATTTCCAAGAGGAAAATTATCAGAAGAGATTCGTATTAATCCACTAGGCAATCCTGTAATTGTGGAAAAAACATGGCCTGTTGTATTTTGGAAATCGATTATTCCATGATTTACCTCCAAAACACTTGCTTCAATATTGTTTATATTAACAGTTATTGTTTTGTTTTCTTGAATAACAACTCTATCGGCAGGTCCAGGAAGATTTGGAGGAGCAATATAAATACTAGGATTTAAGCTCCATCTGCTAAGATCATCCCAATTTCCGTCATTAAAACTATAAAACACTAACACTTCTAAATCTGATCTTGCAATAGTGTAATAACCGGAAGAAAAGTTTGCGTTTGCGACATTAAAATAAACTTTATTATCTGCTACACTAGCATAACCTTGAGAAACATGTGAAAATTCTCCTGATGTGCCTGCTCTGTAAAGTAAAACGTAAAGCCTTGAGGCATCTGCTGGTATTCCGGCTTCGTTGCAATCAAAACCAATTCTTACATCAGTTTCGCCTGCATCAACAACATCTCCCTGAATTCTTTCAATATAATAAACCCTATTCCATCTTTGGTCAAGATTTACATCCGGTATCGTTGGAAGGTCGAGTTCGTTTGTGCCATGGGCGGTATTGTCATGTCCGGCAAAAACAAATTCATTCGTTTCATCGAGAGAGTTATTAATTTCTTCAAGGTACAAACCACTTCCTATGCTTTGAGTTTGAATGTATTTTTCTCCTTGAGAATGACCTATACCAATAAAGCCATAATTATGTGTTGTTGAAGAAAAAGCAGTATTTCCTAAAGAAAGACTATATCTATTGCCTAAATATGCTTCAACAATTGATCTTTCTGCAGCATTAAGTGCTGTTCTATAAACAATTACTTCTGAAATATCGCCTCTAAATCCACTTCCGTATGCAGGATTCAATATCCCTATATGCAAATCAGAAGCCATATTTCCTATGCTTGCAGGGCCATTGCCACTTCCACTCTGACTTCCGTTAATAAAAACTCTGGACCTTGGATTTGGAATATTCCCATTATAAACTGCAGAAAACAATTGTGATTGATCGGTTACAGCATCTGTTCCGTTAATTCTGCTCGTTGAAGCATTAAAATACAAATAACGGTTAGTGTGAGTAAATAAATAATACGCTTCTTGATTCCCAGCGCTTACCCTTTTGGAGACTATTCCTCTTGGTGTAGCATCCTGATTATCTGGCTGTGCAACCACAAAAACAGACACTCCGGCTGTATTGTCAAGATTGTCATTGTCAGGAACGGTCAAAAAATCGTTCACTCCGTCAAATCTAAGGGTTGGCAAGCCATTTATTCCAGAAGAAATATACAATGGCTGATTTACTGCATTTGACTGCGCTGCATCATTAGAATTTCCGCTGGCATCAGTCCATCCACTTACCGGGTTATTGTTGGTGGTTGTAGATGTGCCCTGATCTGACCTAAGCCATAGCACATTTTCTGCCGATGTTCCGATTCCGGCAGGACTTTGTGCTTTTGCAGAATTTAAAAACATTGTTAAAAAAACGCAAATAAAAATGCTTTTTAACAATAAGGCTTTAGTGTTCATATGTGTTGTTTTAATATTATTTTCAGTTATCTCAAATGTTTGAGATTGCAACTTGTCAGCAAAACAAACGCTTATCTTTCAATAATGTTTGTTTATACGAAAAACAGGGTGCTTTTGTTGCAAACTCAACTCATGTAAATAAGTAAATGCTTAAAAAAATTCTTCTCCTAAGTTCCAAAATTAATATCTTTTTTTAATCCGCCAAAACATTATATTGATATTAACAATATTTACTTAAATGTGTTAATATCTTTGGCGGCTCCTTATAACGGAATACCATAAATAATAAAAAAATAGGGATAGATAGTTTTAGGTTTTTTTGAATGCTTTTCCAATTTCATTAAGAAAGGAAACTCTTGTGGCTTTTTGTTCATCAGTGTAGCCATAACCATAGCTATAACCATAGCCATAGCCGTAACCATAACCGTAACCATAGCCAGTTTTTGAAAGCTTTACATCATTAATCTCCAAGCAGATATTATTAAGTTCAATCTTTGATGTAAACTCATTAATAAACTCTAGAGATGACCTTTCAGTAAATCGCTGTCTAACAACATACACAACAATGTCAGACTTTTTCAGAATATGAATTGCGTCAGGTACGATGCCTACAGGCGGAGTATCTATTACAATATAATCATACCTTTTCTTAAGCTCAGTCAATAGCTCCTGCATTCTGGGCGATTCGATAAGCTCAGATGGGTTTGGGGGGGTATTCCCAGATGTAATTATATTTAGGAATTCATTATGCTCAACCTTTTGGATTACTTCATCAATTGTGGCTTTGCCAATTAGGAAGTTTGACAATCCGGGATCTTTTTCAATATCAAATTCATCATGTATTCTAGGTTTTCTCATATCAGCCCCAAGCAATACTACTTTTTTACCACTTATGGCAATAACTGAGGCGAGATTAATTGCAGAAAAAGTTTTTCCCTCTTCTGACTTGGTGCTTGTAATTGAAATTATTTTGTTTTGAGCTTCAGCAGCAAAATATTGCAAGTTAGTTCTCATTGCTCTAAATGCTTCTGCAACCGCCGACTTGGGGTCCTGGAAAACTATTAAATTAATTCGAGAGCTTTTCCCAGTTTTTTTATTGTGAGGAATAATGCCAAGTATAGGAAATTTAACAATATTGGTAATGTCCTTTTTATCCTGAATCTTGGTGTTAAAAAAATCTTTAATCATCAATATGGATAGAGGAATAAATAAGCCAATAATTAAGGCTATTGTATAGTTCCTGCTTTTCTTTGGAGAAACTAAACCAATAGATCTGGCGTCGTCAATAATTCTATTATCTGAAATATTTGATGCAAGAGCGATTCCTGCTTCAACCCTTTTTTCAAGCAGATAATTATAAGTGGCATCATTTAAATTAAATCGTCTTTGAATTCCAATTAATTCTCTTTCTGTCCCTGGCAGTTCAGTAATTTTGTTTTCAACGGTTTCTATTCGACGATTTAAATCGTTTAGATATATAATAGATGAGTTTTTTTGATTTTTGACATTTTCTTCAAGTGTTTTCTTTGCCAATAAAATTTCTGAATCAATAATTTTGATGTTGGGACTTCTATATGTTGTGCTTAATAATAATTTAGATTTTTCTGCATACAATTCTCCAAGCCTAATAATTTGATTATTTAGAACAGGGTCTTCAATCCCTATTGCTGAAGGGCTAAAAACTTCTCTGAAATCCATATTGTCAGCAATATACTGCAACAAATAGTTATAATACTCTTGTCTCACAGATTCCAATGCTTTTAGATTGTCCAGCTTTTGTAGCTCATTAAATAGTTGTGTTGCTTGTTGGCCTATATCCATTAACCTTTTTTCTTTTCTAAACTCCTGCAACTTTTTTTCCGCAATGTATAATGAATCAACAGTTATATCTATTTGCTGATCAATAAACTTGATAGTATTTTCTGCCGTTAGGTTTTTTTCATTTAACCCTTGTTCTAAATAAACATTAATGAGCGAATTCAAAAAGTCTATTGCTCTTAAAGCGTTGGTTGCTTCGAATGAAATTTCCACAATTGAAACATCCTGACTAAGTGGTTCCGCCTTTAATTTAGGAAAATATTTTACCGCAAGGCTATTTAAATCTTCTATTGTAAAAATAAACTCTCTTCCAACATGATTTTCTTTACTAAATGTTTCCTTTTTCTCAACAATTATGTATGTGTCATCTAAAACAACAGGCTTGTCAAACTCTGCTTTTATCGTTTTTTTCCCATTTTGAAGAAATTTTTTGCTAGTTTCTGATAGTTCGAGTTCAAACTCGTTTTCCGAAATAATTTTAACATTAAAACTCTTATTCTTTAATGTCTGTTTATCTATATCATAAATAACTCTGAATGGACTATTTACATAAATCTCTGTAGTTCTAATTTCTCCTACTAATCTTCCTATATTATAATATGACACATCCAAATCAAGCTTTCTAATTGCAGAATCAACTAATGAAATTGATTTTATAACCGCTATTTCATTAAAGATATTTGTTCTCGGATTAAAAATATCCATTTCTCTCATAAATGATGAAGCTTGGCTACCCCTAAACCCACCTCTTCTGTCATCTTTTATTAAGACTGTAGCTTTTACTTTATAAACAATTTCCGCAAATTTGTTTACAAAATACCCGATTGCCAATGCTACAGACACTGATATCACAAACCAATACCAAAACCTAATATACTTTAGCACAAGCCTTTTAAAATCGATTGTTTCTTCGCGAAATGGATCCTGACTCATCTTTTCTTGATTATCTTAATTTACAAAATTCAATAATAATATCAGTGTTGTAACTGCAGAGAACAAAACACTAAAGGGAAACTCTCTGAATCCAAGCCTTTTAACAACATAGGGCTGAACATATACCAAATCATTAGGTTGCAAATAATAGAATTCGGAACTTACTGATTTTCTGTCTGTAATGTCCAACTCCGCAAATATAGCTCCCTCTTCAGTTTGCCTGACTACATTAACCTTTCTGTTACCAAACTCTGTTAAGTCGCCGGCCTGCCCAATTATATCCATAATCGTAAACCTATTATCATAAACATAATAATTGCCCGGCCGCCTAACCTCTCCTAAAATAGTTACAGAAAAGTTAGCAATTTTCACAATTACTGTAGCCCCGATTAGATATTCACTTATTTGCTTGCTTATTAAATCCATTGCCTCATCTGTTGTTAACCCTGTAACTTTCATAACTCCAATTATCGGAAGAGTTACTTCTCCAGCATCATTAACTGTATATCCATGCAAATAAACACTAATCTGGTTTTCTCTTGAAGAATAAGCACCGCCTCCTCTGCCTTCAATATTGTTGAACGTCATAAAGGATTCCTCATCTAAGGTTAAAACTCTTATATGAAGGATATCGCCCGCTTTTATTTTATACTCAGGCTTTGAAAATGTTAAGGTATCTCCTCCTGTTCCTTTATCCTGAAGGTAAACCATCTTTCTATGTGGAACGCACGAGGATATTGCGGCAAGAATAATTATCAAAAAAATAATCAAGCTGTTTTTCTTCATAAAAATATCTTATACATTTATATATCTGTTAAACTCTGTTGGAGCCTATAAAGTTACACTTTTATACATTATAAATTAATGAAAACAAGCATAAACCAGCATTCAATTTTCATTCGTTAATAATGAATAACTAATAAACTATTAATTTTGTATTTTATTTGTTACAACTATCTAATCTTTTATATGTTCAATAAACCACACAACACCAGCAAATTATTTATTTTTTTGATATTGTTTTTAATTGTGAGCAGTGCATTTTTATTGCAAGATAAAAATCCTGCTAAAGAAATGATTTCCATCAATTATGAAGAATACAAAGAACCTCTATGGACAAATGAAGATTATGAATATTTCTATAATAAAGTAACCGAGTTCCTTTTACAAATTGAATTCAATGGAAATATTTACATATCATTTAATGGAGATGTTCTGTACGATAGATGTTTTGGTTTTGCAGATTTGAAAAATGCTATTCCATCAACAAAAGAAACTGTTTTTCAGCTTGCTAGCATCTCAAAAACGTATACTTCGACAGCTATTCTGCTACTTCAAGAAGATTCTTTATTAAATATAAACGACAAAGTCGTTAAGCATATCCAGGAATTTCCTTATCCGAATATTACAATTAAACAGCTTCTTACTCATACTTCCGGACTGCAGAATTATATGTTCTTAATTGAAAAATTCTGGAAAAAATCACAATATCCAAACAACGAAGATGTATTAAATCTTTTTATTGAACAAAAGAGACCATTAAACTTTACCCCTGGAGAGAAGTTTGAATATTCTAATTCTGGTTATGTTTTTCTCGGACTAATAATTGAAAGAGTTAGCAAAATGAGTTATGCACAATTTCTTGAAAAAAGAGTTTTTATTCCACTAGGATTATCAAATACATTCGTTTATGATATTCGCAAGCCAAAAGAAAATATCGACAGAGCAAAAGGGTTCAGAAAAACAAGAAATAGCTGGCGCATTATTCCCGAAGACAACCTTGATGCAGTATTTGGAGATAAGGGGGTTTATTCTAACATTCCTGATCTATTAAAATGGGACAGGGCGTTTTATGAAAACTCAATTATTCCGGAAGAAGTTGCAAAAGAAGCTTTTGAATTTCAGCGACTTGTTAATGACAGCATTGTGGAATATGGCTACGGATGGAGGCTTCAAGATGTGTTTGGAATTAAAGCTGTTCACCACCCTGGCAGATGGAAAGGTTTCAGAACTAGTTTTAAAAGATTTACGGACAGAAATGCAACTTTGATAATTCTCAGCAATAACAATACCGACATCGCTGATCTTGTTGATTCTATACAATCCCTCCTTTTTAAAAACGAAAAAGAAGCATGGCTATTAGAGCAACAGCTACGTAGAGAGGCATTGATTCTTGACAGTATCAACAGAATATTATCTCCTGACTCAATATTTGAATAATTTCTTTCTTAGAGTTCTCTTAAAAACTACTTTCAAATAGTACGCTTTTACTTATCTTTGTCCATTAAAAAAGCTTTTTATGGGAAATATAAGTATAAAAATCGTTAACAAATCAACCAACCCTTTACCTGAATACGAAACATTATTTTCTGCAGGAATGGACTTAAGAGCATTCTTAAATGAACCAATAATAATTAAACCTCTTGGACGTTCTTTAGTACCAACTGGACTGTACATTGAGTTGCCAATTGGATATGAAGCACAAGTAAGGCCTAGAAGCGGGCTCGCAATTAAATCGGGAATTACTGTTTTAAACACACCCGGAACAATTGATGCAGATTACAGAGGAGAAGTTATGGTAATTCTAATAAACTTATCTGATAGGGACTTTACAATAAACAACGGCGACAGAATTGCGCAAATGATAATTGCAGAACATAAAAGGGCTGAATTTGTTTTAGTTGATAATCTTTCCGAAACCAAGCGAGGAGCGGGAGGATTCGGACACACGGGAACAAAATAGACTTAATAAAAAGTGTAAAATAATGAAAATCAAGCAATGGGGTTATTTGTTTTTACTGCTAAATGGGTTTATAATAGCTTTTACTTCGTGCAAAACAATATCCAAATCAGAACAAAGTAAGAAAGTAACTGTCTCAGAGGTTAACCGAATGGAAAGTTCGGCTCTTCTGATCGAAGGAACAAGACAAAAAATCAAGGGAAATATAAGCAGCGCAGTATTACTATATGCTGACGCTGTAGAAAAAGACCCAACAAACTGTGCGGCATATTACGAACTTGCAACTATTCACGCTGTTGAAGGATTATATAAAGATGCTTTAGTTTTTGCAAAAAAAGCACAACAGCTCGACCCAGCAAATATATATTACAATATACTTTTAGCTGACATATATGCCCTTAATAATCAGTATAATAAGACTATCGAGATTGAAAAAAAACTTATAGCTGAAAACCCCACAAAACCAAACTTATACATTGGGCATGCAGAAACCCTTAAATTCCTGAACAGACACAAAGAGGCAATTGAGGTTTATAACCAGATGGAAAAAATTCTGGGATTTTCTGAAGATATTGCAATCGAGCGACAAGACCTTTACCTCAAAATCGGAAGGATAGAAAAAGCTATTGAGGATGTAAAAAAGCTTGTGGCTATTTATTCAGATGAAATACAGTATCTTGATTATCTGGCAACACTTTATTCAAATGCTAATATGAAAAACAAAGCATTTGAAATATACGAACAAATGCTCGCTCTTGATCCGTTTAATCCCTATCCACTGCTACTAATTGCCGATTTTTACCAGCAAAAAAATGAAAAGGAAAAAGCATTCTCATACGTTAAAAAAGCCTTTAAAAGTTCAGCTTTAGATGTTGAAAACAAGGAAAGAATAATGTTCTCCTTTTTCCAATTCTCTTCAAACGACAGCTTGTATAAGGTATATGCATATGAATTGTGTGAAACCTTCATTGAAAGTAATCCCGATAGTGCTGTGCCTTATTACATATTTGGGGATTTTCTTTTCAGAGATAAAAAATTCGAAAAAGCCAGAAAATATTATCACAAAGCTCTGGAAATAAATCCTGACAATTTCCCTGTTTGGGAGCAGTTACTATACATTGACTCTGAGTTAAGGGACTATGAATCAATGTTAAAAAACTCAACTTCTGCTCTTGAATATTACTTTGAATATGCCACACTGTTTTATTATCAGGCAATAGCGGCTTATTCTCTGAAAGAATATGAAATTACTACCAGCGCTATGAAACAAGCTTTGCCATTGGTAATTCACGACAATGAAATTAGCTCAGATTTTTATACTCTGATGGCAGACTCGTATGGAAAAATTGAAAAACATGAAGATGCTGATAATGCATATATCAACGCTCTTCAAAGAAATCCGCAAAATGCATATGCTTTAAACAATTACGCATATTCACTTTCTGTTAGAAAAGAGAATTTAGAAGTTGCCGAAGAAATGTCTAAGCTTGCAAATGAGATAAAGCCAGGACAGTCGGCTTTTCAAGACACATACGGATGGATTCTTTATCAGTCCGGTAATTATGAGAATGCAAAAGTTTGGCTGGAAAAGGCTCTGAATAGCTCTGAAGAAGATCGTCCAGTTGTTATAGAACACTATGGAGATGTTCTCTATAAATTAGGAGACAAAGAAAAAGCTTTCTATTATTGGGAAAAAGCAGCTTCAGCAGGAGAAGGAAGTAAATTTCTTAATCAAAAAATCATCGATAAAACATTATATGAATAGTCCATTTTTTAGAAAAATCTTCTTACTACTAATAACTTTTTCATTTGTGGTTTCATTTTGGAGCTGTAAAACAAAGAAGTTGTTTCACAAAGAAGAAGAAAAAGTGTTTGAAACACCAGAAGATTACTTTGCTGAACTTAAACATAATTCGGCGGATTTTGAATGGTTTGCAACCAGATTTTCAGGTAATGCAATTTGGGAGGGGCGTACACACAGCATAGGAGGTTCTATCAGAATCAGAAAAGATTCAGCTATTTATATTTCTGTTACTCCTGCCTTGGGTATTGAGGTAGTTAGGATGTTAATTACTCCTGATTCGGTTAAATTTGTAAACAGAATGGAAAGCAGTTATTATGTTGGAGATAACAGGTTTATAAATCAGAAACTGGGTGCAAACCTCGACTTTTTCATGTTACAATCTCTTCTTACAGGAAACGACTTTCCTCATTTTGAAACATCTTATTTTATTTTGAGTAATGAACGAGACTTAATTAAATTAAGCAACCAGCACCGTAGAAAAATTGGTAATTCTTCAGTATATCTTATTCAAAATATTTTTATTGAAACTACGAATTATAAGATTAGAAAAAATGTGATTTCAGATAATTCCGGAAAATTCATCACTGCAAATTATTCTGAATGGGAAAAAATTGAAAATCAGCTCTTCCCTGCTGCATTGGAAATGGTATTCACCGATAGGTCAACACATGCAGAATTATTTTTGAGATTTAGCAAAATGGGTATAAATTTGCCGCAAAACATGAGTTTTCGAATTCCCCCCAGATATGAAAAAATTGACTTTTAGCATTTTTCTGGTTTTAATCTGCTTCGGATTGATGTCTTTTGGTCAATCTCGCGATGCTCTTGAAAAAGAAAGGAGAGAACTTGAAAATAATATTAAACTTACTAATGAGCTTCTTAAACAAACAAGAACTTCTGCTTCTGCAAGCCTAAATGAATTGGTAATTCTAAACAATCAAATACAAAAAAGGGAGAATTTGATTAAGGTAATTAACAACGACATACAGTTATTAAACCGAAGAATTGCAAATTACAACCAAAACATAGAACAGCTTTCAAAGGAACTTGACGAACTCAAATCTTCTTATGCAAGAATGATATATTATGCTTACAGAAATCAAAGCTCGTATCAAAGGCTTATGTTTATTTTCTCCTCTCGTGATTTTAATCAGGCATATTTACGATTAAAGTACCTGCAACAATATGCAAGACACAGGCAAATTCAAGCTGAAAAGATTGTTGAAACAAGTAATGAGTTAAATCAGAAAGTTGCTGAAATGGAAGCTCAAAAAGCAGTTCAACAACGATTGCTTGCTGAAGAAAGAATAGAAATTGAACTTTTGTCAAAAGCTAAATCACAACAAAACCAGACAATTGAACGTTTGAAAAAACAAGAAAATGATTTAAAAAAACAACTTACCAATCATCAGAAAGCTATTCAGGCCTTGGATAATGCTATCTCTAGAATTATTGAGGAGGAAAGGAAAAAAGCCGAAGAAAGAGCAAAGGCTGAGGGAAGACCTGTAACAAAAGAATACACGCTAACTCCAGAAGAAAAAGCCTTATCTAGAAATTTTGCCGGAAACAAAGGGAAGCTTCCCTGGCCTGTTGAAAGAGGTGTTATTACTGCCGGTTTTGGGGAAAGGGCTCATCCTGTACTTCCAAGAATTAAAATCCAGAATAATGGGATAGATATAGCTACAGTTGCAGGTGCAAAAGCCAGATCTGTTTTTGAAGGAACTGTTTCCCGCGTTATTTATGTGCCCGGGTCGAATTATGCAGTAATCCTCAGACATGGCGAGTATCTGAGCGTATATTCAAATTTGTCGGAGGTGTTTGTGAAAAATGGCCAAAAGGTTACTACTAAGGAAGATCTTGGAATTGTTTTCACAACCGATCAAGAAAAAAAGACTGAACTTAACCTTCAAATTTGGCATGGCACCAATAAATTAAACCCTGCAGAATGGATTGTGAAACAAAGATAATTTCATAGAATCTCAATAACTTTTTCATTAAAAAAACGTATTAATTTATATATTTCAGAAAACAAACATAAAACATACTATCATGATTGCATCAATATTATTGTGGGCACCGGGACCTTGGGAAATAGTTATTATAGCTGTTATAATTCTTCTTTTATTTGGTGGGAAAAAAATACCCGAACTAATGCGAGGACTTGGCAAGGGCGTAAAAGAATTTAAAGATGCCCAAAAAGAAGACGAAGACAAAGACAACAAAAAAGAACAAAGCAAAGACTAACTGATTTTCTGTCTTTGTAATTTCATTAATTAATCCTTTCGCTATTTTCATTCACTAAATAATATAATTTAACTATGTCAAAATATTTCATATTTATCATACTATTTTTAATATCAACATTTTGCACAAACGTTTCTGTATCGCAAGAGACACAAGATTCTACAGAAATAATAATTGAGCCCGAAAATCCTGCTGTAAGATCTCTAGATAGCCTTGCTGCTCTTTTAAGAGCAAAAAATTTTCCTGATTATAAAAATAACAGAATAGCTTCCACGCAATTTCCTAAAGACTTCATCCCAGAGTATAGCGACAGTATTTATAAAGCCAGAATAGAGGAAATAAACCAAAGAACCCCAATGAAATTCACATATAATTACAGGGTAAAATCTTTTATAAATCTCTATGCAAAAAACAGAAGAGAACTTACTGAGAGAGTTTTAGGCTTATCTGAATTGCATTTCCCTTATTTTGAAGAACAACTCGACAAATATGATCTTCCATTAGAATTAAAATATATTGCCGTTATAGAGTCGGCTTTGAATCCAGTGGCAAGATCTCGCGCCGGCGCTACAGGAATATGGCAGTTTATGCTAGGAACCGGTCGCATGTATGGATTACAGGTGAACAGCCTTGTCGACGATAGAGCAGATGTTCAAAAAGCCACAGTTGCTGCTTGCAGACATTTTAGAGACCTTTATAATATTTATGGAGATTGGTTTTTAGCTTTAGCCGCTTATAATGCAGGTCCGGGAAATGTTAACCGCGCCATTAGAAGAGCCGGAGGAGTTAAAGATTTTTGGGCTATAAGCTCATATCTTCCAAGGGAAACTAGAAATTACGTGCCTGCCTTTATTGCTGTTGCTTATGTAATGGAGTTTTCAGACGAGCACAATCTTTATCCTATTCCTGCACCTTATTCCTACCACGATATTGACACAATTCATGTTAAGCATATGCTTAGTTTTAAAGCAGTTAGCGAAATAGTTGGTGTTCCCTACGACCATCTAAGGTATCTTAACCCGGCTTTTAGAAAAGGGTTAATTCCACAAAACAACAAAGAAGCATATATTTTAAGAATCCCAAAAGATTATACCGGCGTTTTTCTAACGAACGAAGAAAAAATATATAATCATAAATCTACAGAGCAATTGCGCCATGAAGAAATGGTTGCAAAATCTTCTGAAACAACTATTCATGTTGTAAGAAGTGGTGAGGTATTAGGCTCAATAGCAAGAAAATACGGAACATCGGTAAGAGAAATTCAACAATTAAACAACCTCAAGGGCACCACAATCAGAACAGGACAGAAACTTATAGTAAAAGCCCCAAATCCTCTTTCTCTACCAAATATAAATACAGACAACAATGTTCACATTGTTAAAAGTGGAGAAAGCCTTGGTATAGTAGCAAGCAAGTACAAAGTAAGCATTAGTGATCTTAAAGATTGGAACAATCTTACAGGAAATATGATACACCCAGGTCAAAATCTTATTGTTAGACGAGCAGCAGTTGCTTCTACATCAAAGGTTAAGAATGCTGAAATACAAGATTCAGATGTTGAAATTGTTTTTGATGATATTATTGAAGAAGAAGATTCTGACGAAATGCTTGATGAAGAAAATAATTATTTCCTTTATATCGTTAAACAAGGAGACACTTTGTTAGATATAGCTAGCCGTTATGAAAACATTACAGTTGAAGATATTATCGAATTAAATGATATTGAAGACACTGAAGAATTATTGGAAGGGCAAACTTTGAAAATTCTCCTTCCCTAGTTATGAATTCTAAAAACCCATTTAATATGAAGAAAATTGCAATATTAATTCTATTTGCGTTTCTGGCTTCTTGTAAAACCGGAGAAAGCCCAAAGCAGCCCTCAGCATCAGGCAAAGCAGGTGAACTATTATTGATTATGGACAGCAATAATTGGAAAGGTGAAGCCGGAGAAGGCTTTAAGTCTGTATTTGCAGCCAATATACCTATGTTTCCTCAAGCTGAACCATTATTTAATATCATTCAAATCGAAGAAAAAGCTTTTACAAAAATATTTGAAAGCCATAGGCATATATTTATTGCTGAAATTAATCCTAATGAAGAAAAAGCTAAAATTGAAATAGGTAAAAATGTTTGGTCACATCCTCAAATTGTAATAAAAGTAATTGCTCCCGCTGTCGAAACTTTTAACAGAACAATTATTGCAAACGCTCAGACATTTATTGATTATTATTTGAAGGCAGAATATGAAAGAAATATAAACGCCAACAAGCTAATGCAAAACATGGAGGTTATGATGGCTTTGGAGAAGGATTTTGGCATTAAAATGGTTATTCCTCAAGGTTTTTATATTGCCAAAAAAACCGAGAATTTTATGTGGATTAGACGTACTGGAACAATAGAAGACCTTGAAATGAGCATTTTGGTTAGCATACTTCCTTACAGAGATGCTGATTTCGACTTTAATCCCAACACTATTTGGACAAGAAGAGATTCTCTAACTAAGCTTCATATTCCTGGTCAATTAGAAGGCTCTTTTATGACAACATATAATAGCACCCGAAAAGATGATGTAAATATCCCACCAATCTCCAAAGAAATAAATTTCAATGGCAAATATGCTGTGGAAACAAGTGGTTTATGGAGAACTCAGGGCGATCATATGGGGGGGCCATTTATTGGATATACAATTGCAGAAGACAACGGTAAGTTTTTACTTTATCTCGATGCTTTCGTTTATTACCCAAATAAAGGCAAAAGAAACTTCATGAGACAACTTCAGTCAATAATATATAGTCTGGAGTTTGTTAAATAAAAAAAAGAGGCTTTAAAGCCTCTTTTTTTTTGTGACTCCGAAGGGACTCGAACCCCCAACCGACAGAACCGGAATCTGCTATTCTATCCAATTGAACTACGGAGCCATATTGCAAAAGTAAGTGAAATAGGGCAAAGAATAAAATACTTGATTTTTTTTTGTAACTTCTGTAACTTTACGGATACTTAAACCGTCTCATACACAGAAAGCGGGCAAAAACAACATGAAATGACAGCTTCTGAGTTTAATCAATGTGTGGATACTTATGCTGATGGCGTTTTTCGCTTCATTCGGAAAAATATATCTGATGAAGACAGAGCTAGAGATGTTGTACAGGATAGTTTTGAAAAAATGTGGATTAAGCATGCTGATATAAGTTTTGAAAAAGCAAAATCTTATTTATTTACAACAGCATACCACACCATGATAGACGACATAAGGAAGTACAGCCGGCAGACTGAATTAACGGAGGCAGCTTTTAATATACATTCGCACACAAGCGAATACTCCGGGTTAAAAGAGATTCTTGACGAAGCTGTTGCAAATTTGCCTGAGATTCAAAGAAATGTAATATTGTTGAGAGATTATGAAGGGTATTCTTATCAGGAAATAGGAGAAATAACAGGATTGAATGAGTCGCAAGTTAAAGTTTATATATACAGAGCAAGAAATTTTTTAAAAAACTATATAGGAAGCCTTGATAAAGTAATATAAAGAAATGAAAATTAACAGGTCAAATTACGAAATCTTTTTCCTCGACTATTTTGAGGGCAACTTGCCGAAAGAGCAGGTTGAATCTCTTTTGTCGTTTTTAAAAGAAAATGCTGACCTGCAAGAAGAATTTGATAGATTTGAAATAGTTGAATTAAAAGATGCCGACAACCTTTCTTTTAACAACAAAGCTGCTCTTAAAGTTCCTGATACTAGTCTCCCAATCAACGAAAATAACTTTGATTGGTTTTGTATTGCCGACATTGAAAAAGATCTTTCCGTTGAAGAAGAGGACGCTCTAAAAAAGTTTTTGGGAAAAAATCCCGAAAAAAACAAAGATTTTGAGCTTTATAAAAAAACAGTCCTACTACCTGACAACGACATAATATTCGAAAAACCACAAATTCTAAAACGTTTTGTTACATCACCTATTATTATTACAAAACAACTTTGGTCTTATGCTTCGGCTGCTGCCGTTATTTTTATAATGGTTGGGCTATTCTTTATGCTTCCTAAGCAAAAATCAGATATTGAATTAGCAATTGAAGAAAGCCATATTATTGAAACACCAAAAAACTTACAAGAAGAAGTTAAAGAATCGCAGATAGCCGAAACTGACAATGTAAAACCTTCACTTATGGAGGAAAAAAGTTCAATAAAAAACAATACTACAACTCCTCTTACTTCTGAAAATCCAGAGATTTTGGTAAGTCCTAAACCCTTGTTAGCGTCAAACATTAGTGTTGAAAAAGACATCTCTCTAAGCTATCAAAAACAGCAAACTAACTTGGCAGCATCTTCCTCATCAATATTCGGCACTTCTTATGATAATAATCGAATTATAAGTGAGGGTGACAACAACTCAATGGCCTACTCCGAAGACACTTCTTCAAGATCTCTTTCTCAATTTGCTGTAAATACTATTCAAAGTGCAACTAATATTGATGTATCTGCCGGACTAAATAGAAACAAAATGTCTTTTTGGGATTTTGCAGGCGCAGGTTTGGCCAGAATTAGTAATATTACAGGCAATCCATTAACTGTTCAGAAAGAGAGAGACGAAAACGGCAAAATAGTTGAATTTGCTTTAGGAGAACGTTTTAGTTTTTCAAAAAAATAACAACGGACTATCACCCCTTTTGTCATTATGTTTCCATCTTCTGTGTGACCATAGCCAATATGCCGGTTCTCTCATAATGTCATTTTCCAGCATTTTTGTGTGCCTAAAGGTTATTTCTCCTTCTTTTAAGTCTGAAGGATTATCTGTTATTAGGCTCAAATAGGCTTTATAGAATCCTCGTTTTTCTTTGCTAATATTCAGAAAAACTACAGGTGTGTTCAATTTTCGTGCTATTATTTCGGCTCCTTGAAAAACAGGAGTATCATGATTAAAGAATTTAATCCAGTAATGCTGGCTATTAATTGCCGGACTTTGGTCTGCCAGTAATAAAACACCACAAACATCCTCTTTTCTTCTGAGTAATTCGCGGGTAAGTGATTTCATTGGCACCATAATGGTTTTAAACCTATCTCGTGATTTTTTAAGTATCATATCAGCAACTCTTCCGCTTAATGGTCTATATGAGCTTAAAAGAGGCTTACTTCTCCATAATTTAAATCCGGGCCCCATATATTCCCAATTGCCATAATGACCTAAAACAACCAAAACCATCTTTCCACTATTGAAATACTTTTCTATCAATTCTGCCGATTCTTCATCAAAAATCATCCTTCTTTTAATGTTTCTTTCTGAAATACTCAACAGCTTAAGAGATTCTATAAAAACATCACAAAAATGCTGTTCAAACGATTTTCTAATTTTGGTCTTTTCTAATTCGGTTTTGTCAGGAAATGCTAGGTTAAGGTTTGAAACTATAACATTTCTTCTGTATTTAAAAATTCCAAATAAAACAAATCTTATGAAAGATGACAAGGTGTATAATAGCCAAAAAGGCAATAAAGACAGCAAATACAAAAATCCAAAAGCGATATGGAAAATAAGTGTCTGCATTTGTTAATATAAAAAGTTGTCGTAAGGATACCTGATTTTATGAATTTCAACAATTTTATCGTACAACATTTTTCTGAAACTCTCAATGTTTTCTTTCTTTTTTGCTGAGATAAAAATACATGGAGAATTAACTCTACCCATCCATGTTCTCTTCATATCTTCAAGACTATAGTTAGATTTATCGACAGGTGTTAAATCGTCTTCATCCTTTTTAATAAAAGAATATTTGTCAATTTTATTAAAAACCATAATGGTTTGCTTTTCTTCACCAATAATTTCAGTAAGAGTTTGATTAACAACCTTTATTTGATCTTCAAAGCCGGGATGAGATATATCTGCAACATGCACTAGTATGTCTGCTTCTCTAACTTCATCAAGGGTTGATTTAAAAGATTCAATAAGATGATGAGGCAACTTTCTAATAAACCCAACAGTATCAGACAGTAAAAAAGGCAAGTTTCCAACAACAACTTTTCTAACGGTTGTATCAAGAGTTGCAAAAAGCTTATCTTCAGCAAAAACATCAGATTTACTTAAAAGATTCATTATTGTAGATTTACCAACATTGGTATAGCCGACAAGAGCAACCCTAACAAGGCTTCCTCTATTTGATCTTTGTGTAGCTTTCTGTTTATCTATTTGAGATAATTTCTTTTTTAGAAGGGCTATTTTATCTCTCACTATCCTTCTATCAGTTTCAATTTCTTTTTCACCCGGACCCTTGAGCCCTATACCCCCTTTTTGTCTTTCAAGGTGAGTCCACATCCCTGCCAATCGAGGCAATAAGTACTGATATTGAGCAAGTTCAACCTGCACTCTGGCATGTGCAGTTCTTGCTCTTAGAGCAAAAATATCGAGAATTAGATTACTTCTATCTATTACACGACATTTAAGAGATTTTTCAATGTTTCTGAGTTGAGATAATGAAAGATCATCGTCAAACACAACAAGGTCTATTTTATTATCACTAACATAATCTCTGATTTCCTCTAACTTGCCTTTCCCAATATAAGTTGAAGGTTCCGGTTTATCAAGCTTTTGAGTAAACCTTTTCATGCAGAGACCACCGGCAGTATCAACAAGGAAGGCAAGCTCATCCAGATACTCTGAGATTAAAGTCTCATCGTCTCTGCCGCTAATAATTCCTACTAATACGGCTTTTTCTTGTTTTATGGAAGTGTCTATAAGTTCTGGCATTAATATTTTCAGATTATTTGTTTCCGTGTGTAATAAAATATGAACATACAGTTGCTATTAATAGCCATGTTGCAAATTCACCATTAAGCTTTCCATTAAAAACAATAACTGTTTTAAAAACAGATAATCCGAATAAAATGAGTGCGGAAACTACAGTAAGAGGCGTGCTAAAGAAGCCTCCAGCAAAAAGAAGAACACTAAAAACAATAAAAGCCGAAGCAATGTAAAAGTCAAGAGTGTTAAGTTTAAAATCCATAAACAATGGGATAAAAAACACAAACATCACTAATATCAGGGCAATTCTCATTAACCATGAAGAAAATCCTGTAATATTTTTCAATGGTTTCATAGTTCTTTGTTTTAATGTTTAATAAATGAGTCGATTAAAAAGGTTTAAAACCTATAATTTCTCTAACCTCCCTAACAGTTTTTGAAGCGCTTTCTCTGGCTTTTTCTGCACCCATTTTTGCTACTTTTTTCAAATATTCGTTGTCAGAGGCGAACTCCAATATTTTCTCCCTTAAGGGCGTTGTAAAAGCAATTATATCTTCGGCAAGTTGCTTTTTCATATCACCATATCTAATTGTGCAATTGTTATAAGCATCTTCAAAGTGCTTAATAGTATCTTTTGTTGATACAACTTTCATTATATTGAACAGATTCTCAATGGATTGGGCTTTGGGTTGATTAGGCGTTTGGGGTCCAGCATCAGAAACTGCTCTCATCACCTTTTTCCTTATAACCTCGGGTTCATCGGCTAGAAACACTGCATTCCCTTCACTTTCAGATTTCCCCATTTTTGTACTACCGTCGAGTCCTGGAATTTTTATTAAATCATCACCAAAATTGTAGGCTACCGGCTCAATAAAATAATTAACATTATAAAGTCGGTTAAATCTATTAGCAAATGTTCTAGCCATTTCCAGATGCTGCTCTTGATCTTTTCCTACCGGCACTTTGGTTGCCTTATGAATAATAATATCTGCAGCCATTAAAACAGGATACGTAAGAAGCCCTGCATTAATATTGTTTGGCTGGCTTCGGGCTTTATCTTTAAACGTTGTGCAACGTTCAAGCTCTCCCATATATGCGTTCATGTTTAGCAGCAAATACAATTCAGCCACTTCCGGCACATCACTTTGAACATAAAGGGTTGCAATTTCAGGATCAAGCCCTGCTGCAAGATATTCAACAAGCACCTGCTTAACATTGTTGTGCAAATTTTCAGGTGTTGGATGAGTTGTAAGCGAGTGATAATCTGCTATAAAAAAATAACAATTATGTTCATGTTGCATCCTTATGAAGTTACGGATAGCACCAAAATAGTTTCCAAGGTGGAGATTTCCTGTCGACCTAATTCCACTTAATACTGTTTCCATCAGATAATATTGCTTTTTGGGGATGTTTATAATGCTTTATTATTCAATTACATAGAAAAACGCAAATCTTTAACATTAAGTTGTAAAGACGTTTGTCCATTCCAATTATTTTCTTCAAGAGAAAAAACCATATCGTATGGTTTACCTGAAGCAACCATTTGATAATGTTTGGCTTGTTGAAATGCTATAACTGCAAATTCTCTGCTGCTTCCCTGCTGTATAACGCTGAATTTAAGGTGTTTCTCTCCCACAATTTTGGGAGTTCCTTTTGTATAAAGATTAGTAGCTAAAAACACAGGACTAGTATTTCCGGGGCCAAAAGGTTCAAACTGCTTCAACACTCTAAAAAACTTATCATTTAGCTGGGTAATAGAAACTTCTGCATCTATTTCTATTTCAGGGATAAGCATATCTTCAGTTATAGTATTATCGACATATTCCTTAAACTTTTGGTGAAATTTATCAAAGTTACCGGGCTGTAAACTTAAGCCAGCCGCATACTTATGTCCTCCAAAATGATCTAAATATTCGCTACAAGCATCAATTGCATCATAGATATCGAAATCTTTTACAGATCTTGCAGAGCCTGTAATCACGCCATTTGATTCTGTAAGAATAACTGTTGGGCGGTAATATGTTTCCATAAGCCTTGAAGCCACAATGCCAATAACTCCTTTGTGCCAATCAGGATGATAAAGCACGGTACTTTTGCTTGCCCTTAACTTGCTGTCCATAGTTATCATCTTGAGGGCTTCTTGCGTTATCTGGCTGTCAAGATGTCTTCTTTCAAGGTTGTTATCGTTTATAGAATGGCTTAACTCATGAGTCTGTTTCATTTCATCACAAATCAGCAATTCTACAGCTTTTTTAGCTTCATGGATTCTACCTGCGGCATTAATTCGAGGCCCGATAAGAAACACAAGGTCTGTAACATTTATTTCTTTTGCAAAAACAGTTTGCTCGTCAGTTTGGCTTTTTCTTAGAACATTACTGTAAAAAAGAATAGACTCAAAGCCCGGCCTGGGATTTAAGTTGAGCCTTTTTAAGCCATAATATGCAAGAATTCTGTTTTCGCCTGTTATAGGAACTACATCGGCAGCTATACTAACTACAACAAGATCTAAAAGCTTTTCCAGAGGTTCAAAAGGAAGATTTCTTTTATGATAAAACGCCTGTGCAAGTTTAAAACCAAGCCCGCATCCTGAAAGTTCATCGTAGGGATACTTACATTCGGGTTGCTTTGGGTCTACAATAGCAACTGCATCAGGCAAAGAGATGCCGGGTCTGTGATGATCACAAACAATGAAGTCTATGCCTTTCTCTTTGGCGTAAGAAATCTGTTTATGGGCTTTAATTCCACAGTCGAGTGAAATTATCAAAGACACTTTACTTGCTTTAGCATAGTCTATGCTAACATTTGAAATGCCATAACCTTCTTTTTCCCTATCCGGAATATAAAATTCAAGATTATCGTGAAATTCTTTAAGGAAAGAATAAACCAATGCTACCGCTGTAGTCCCGTCAACATCATAGTCCCCGTATATAAGAATTCTTTCGCCATTGGCGATAGCTTCTTCTATTCTTTTTATTGCTTTATCCATGTCCTTAATTAGAAAAGGATCATGTAAGCTGTCTAAGGAAGGCCTGAAAAAATCTTTTGCTTCACTAAAGGAATTAATTCCTCTTTGCTCAAGTAAACAGGCCAATATAGGGTCGATGTTTAAGGACTGGGTAAGCTTACCAACTATATTACTATCGCTGACACTTTTTACCACCCATCTTTTTTCCATCTGTATTAATTTTCAAAAGCACCTGTAAAGATAACAAATATGATTAATATTTTTATACGAAAGTTTGCGTTCTTTATACTAAATAGTGCAAGTATGTTGTTATACAAAGCGTTAGTAAAAAAAAGAGGCCTAAAAAGGCCTCAATATTAAAAATATTTGTCTGTTATGAATCTGAGAGCACCAAAATGTTGTTATCAAAAACCTCAACAACTCCGCTTCCAATTTTCAGAGTAACTTTATTTCTTTCAGAGTCAATAATTTTCATAGTTCCACTGTCTAATAGAGCTATAATGGGTGCGTGATTATTCAAAATTTCAAACGAGCCCATTTTTCCAGGTAATTGGACAAGTACAACATCCCCTTTGTAAAGGCATTTTTCGGGTGATATTACTTCAAGATGCATTGACATAGCTCTATATTATTTCTTTTCTGTTTCTCTTAAGATGTTTTTACCTTTTTCGATAGCCTCTTCAATTGTACCAACAAGGTTGAAAGCCGCTTCCGGGTATTGATCAACTTCCCCGTTTAGTATCATTTTAAATCCTTTGATAGTATCTTCCATTGAAACAAAAGCACCTTTAACTCCTGAAAACTGTTCTGCCATAAAAAACGGCTGAGAAAGGAATCTCTGTACTCTTCTTGCTCTGTGAACAACAAGCTTATCTTCTTCAGACAATTCGTCCATACCAAGAATAGCGATAATATCCTGGAGTTCCTTATATCTTTGAAGAAGCATTTTAATCTGTTTAGAAATATTATAATGTTCTTCACCAACAACAGATGGTTCAAGGATTCTGGATGTTGAATCAAGCGGGTCAACAGCGGGGTAAATACCAAGCTCAAATACTTTTCTACTTAAAACAGTAGTAGCATCAAGGTGAGAGAATGTTGTAGCCGGAGCAGGGTCTGTAAGGTCATCGGCCGGAACATAAACAGCTTGAACAGAGGTAATTGACCCCCTTGTGGTTGACGAAATTCTCTCCTGCATAACCCCCATTTCAGTTGCTAATGTTGGTTGATAGCCCACCGCCGAAGGCATACGACCAAGAAGTGCTGAAACTTCAGAACCTGCTTGTGTAAACCTAAAAATGTTATCCATAAAGAAAAGAATGTCGGATCCTGATGCTTCATCATCACCATCTCTGAAATATTCTGCAACGGCGAGACCAGACAAAGCCACTCTAGCGCGAGCTCCGGGTGGTTCATTCATTTGTCCAAACACGAGAGTTGCCTGAGAAGTAGCTAATTCTTTCATGTTAACTTTTGAAAGATCCCACTTTCCTTCATGCATACTCTTAATAAAATCATCGCCATATTTAATAACTCCTGATTCTATCATCTCACGGAGAAGATCATTTCCTTCACGAGTTCTTTCACCTACTCCTGCAAAAACAGATGTGCCCTGATACCCCTTTGCAATGTTGTTGATAAGCTCCATAATAAGAACCGTTTTACCAACACCTGCACCTCCAAACAGACCGATCTTTCCGCCTTTAGGATATGGAGCAAGCATGTCTATTACTTTTATCCCGGTAAACAACATTTCAACCTCTGTCTTAAGATTTGCAAATTTGGGTGCATCTCTATGTATAGAATATCTTTTAGCTGTTTTTACATCTTCCATTCCATCAATTGCATCACCTACAACATTAAACAATCTTCCTCTAATCTCCTCTCCTGCCGGAACCGTAATTGGGCCTCCAAGAGATACTACTTCCATACCTCTATAAAGTCCATCAGTAGAGTCCATTGCTATTGCTCTGATAGTGTCTTCTCCCTTATGCTGTTGACATTCCAAAATTATTTTCAACCCTTGAGCATTGATAACCTCCAAAGCGTCATAAATATTCGGAAGCTTATTAGTGTTGTCAAAAGACACGTCAACTACCGGGCCTATAACCTGAGAAATTTTTCCTGTGATACGTTCCATGTGGCAAATATTGTAAGTATGATTATTAAATTCTTGAAAATGGTTGATACCCAACTTGCAAAAGCTAAAATAAACAATTTTATAATCAAATTTTGTTTTTTAATTAAAATTTTAGTTGCGTTCACTAAAAAAAATCAAAACCTCTTGTTTTCAAATGAATTAGCTAAATTGTTTTGGACAATTTTTGCTTACTTTTGTTTATAAATATTTCTAACATAAATTAAATGATTAAAAAGCCTGATGATAATATAATTTCGTTGCTTAAGCTTGGCAATGTGAAATGCTTGGCTGAAGGTCTTGGCTATTATTACAGCTTTCAAGGAGTTGTTGTTCGAGGCAATAAAATAGGCAGAGAATTAGGCTTTCCAACTGCAAATATCGAAGTAAATAACGATACTATAATTCCAGCAAATGGAGTATATGCTGCTATGGGTAAGTTTTCGGAGAATTGGTATGAAGCAATGGTAAACATTGGTGTTAGGCCAACTTTAGGGCTTAAAGACATAACGATTGAAGCTCATCTCTTTGGTGTAAATCAAGATCTTTATGGAAAAGAAATAAGTCTTCATTTCATTGAAAAAATAAGAGATGAGATTAAATTTTCTAACCTTGATAACTTAAAAAGTCAATTGATTAAAGACAGAGAATCAGCATCAATCATCCTCAAAAATATAAAATTGCGATTGAATCCTAAAGATAATCATTGTTTCTACTACAAATAGAATGATAATATCATATAAAAATGTTTTCAACAATAGTCTAAGGCTTTTTAAAGCATTGTCTTTCAGAAGGTCATATAATTATTTGAAAATTATTTTAGGATATTATTATTCAAGAATTATAAAAAAGCCCATTGTGTTGGCTGATCCATTTTCCATAACTTTTGAGGTTTCATCAATTTGCAATTTAACTTGCCCCCAGTGCATTGTTGGCAGAAATGAAACAATTAGAAATCAGCCTTTTATCTCAAATGAATTTGTCAATTCTACACTTAATCAGTTTTCCGGAAATTCTTTTTATGCAAGCTTTTACCATCAAGGCGAGCCTTTGTTGAATAAAGATGTATTTGACCTAATAAAAACAGCCAAAAGGCTTAATTATTATACATATCTTTCAACAAATGGATTGCTATTAACCAAAGACATTGCAAAAAAAATAATTAACTCAGGTCTTGATAAAATCATTATTTCCATTGATGGTACGGATCAAAACACATATTCTTTTTACAGACAAGGAGGAAGCCTGGAATTGGTTAAATGCGGAGTTCAGAAATTATTAAAATTGCGTTTGGGAGCAAAAAATAAAACCCCATATATTGTAATGCAATATATGGTAAATAAAAAAAATGAGGCAGACTTAAAACATGCTAAAAAATTTGCATACTCTTTAGGAGTAGATAAATTGGAATTTAAAAGTATGCAGGTGTATGATGAAAAAGACGCGTATCTGCCTCAAAACAAGAAATATAACAGATATGCAGCTTCAAAGAAAAGAAAAAACAGTTGTTTCCGGCTTTGGAGCCATGCGATTTTCACCTCTGATAATAATGCTATTGTTTGTTGTAACGACAAAATTCCCTTGCATATAATATCTAGTGAAATAAAAAGCAACTCTTTCTGGTATTCGAAAGAGTTGCTATTAATCAGAAAAAATATATTGGCGGGTAATCACCCGGAAATCTGTAATAATTGCTTTATTTAGCAATTTATTACACTGTCATAATGTCTTTTTCTTTTACTTCCAGTAAAGAGTCTATTTTGGCGATGTATTTATTTGTAAGATCTTGTATTTGGGTTTCAAATCTTCTCACAAGGTCTTCCGGAACACCTTCTTTTTCAAGCTTTTTAGAGCTATCCAATACATCTCGTCTAATATTCCTGATGCCAACTTTGGATGTTTCACCTTCGCCTTTTACTTTCTTTACTAAATCTCTTCTTCTCTCTTCAGTAAGCACAGGAACAACAATTCTGATAATTGTCCCGTCGTTTTGAGGATTAAAGCCTAGATTAGCTGCCATAATAGCTTTTTCAATCGGAGCAAGCATGTTTTTTTCCCAGGGTTGAACAACAATACTTTTAGGGTCTGGAGTATTAATGTTTGCAACTTGCGACAACTTAGTCATTGTTCCGTAATAGTCAACTTTAACACTATCAAGCATTTGAGGATTTGCTTTACCTGCTCTGATTTTAACAAGTTCGCGATCCAAGTGGCCGATGGTGTTTTCCATTTTCTCCTTTGCTTCTTCAAACAAAAAATCTAAATCTTCATTCATAGCCCAAGAATTTGTATTATACAAATGTTTGTCTGCAAATTTATAACAATATTTTAAATTAAGAATTTGTTATCATTATTAAAATCCTACCATATTAGCTGGTCAATTTTTTACAAGAGTACCTGTGTTCTTATCTTTCAATAAAATAGAAGTAAGATTTCCCTTAGTATTTATGTTAAACACAATAACAGGAATATTATTTTCCTTACATAGAGTAAAAGCTGTAAGATCCATTATTTTCAAGTTCTTTTTATAGGCTTCCTCAAAAGTAAGCTCATCATATTTAACTGCATCTTGATGTTTTTCAGGGTCTTTATCATATACACCATCAACTCTAGTTCCTTTCAGAATTACATCAGCGTTTATTTCAACAGCTCTTAGTGCAGCAGCAGTATCGGTTGTAAAGAAGGGGTTTCCTGTTCCTCCGGCAATAATAACAACATGACCTTCCTGAAGTAATTTAATTGCTTTAGAGGCAGACATTTTTTCGCAAACGGGGTCGATAGGCAGGCCTGATAAAACGGTAGATTCAACTCCTCTTCTTTTTAGTGTTGACTGCATTGCCACCGAATTAATAACAGTTGCAAGCATTCCCATATAATCACCCTGAACCCTGTCAACTCCTTTGTCCATTCCTTGAATACCTCTAAAGATATTTCCCCCTCCAAGCACAATAGCTGTTTGAATTCCTTCATTGGCTATTTGGACAATTTCATCAGCGTATAATTCGAGGGCTGACTGTTCAATTCCGTAGGAAGAGTTGCCTGCAAGCGATTCTCCGCTTAGTTTTAATAATACTCTTTTATATTGCATAATGATGTATTTAATTGTCTGCAAGTTTAATGAATTTCATCAAATAAATATATCATAAATTTAAAAAACCATCTAAAAGGCAAAAAAAAAGAGGCTAATAAGCCTCTTTCCTTTAATTACATTGTCTATTATGACAAAGTGTACCTTTTAAAAGCAACAACTGTAAGGTCTTTGTGTGCTTCTGTTAGCATCTGGCCTACAGTTTTTTTGTTGTCCTTAATAAATTCCTGATTTAGCAGAGTATTCTCTTTATAGAATTTATTTAGTTTTCCTAAGGCAATTTTTTCAAGCATTTCTTCAGGTTTTCCTTCTTCTCTTGCTTGATCTTTACCAATTTCTATCTCTTTGTTGATAACAGTTTGACAAACGTCATCTTTGTCGATAGCAATAGGTGCCATAGCAGCAATCTGCATAACAACATCTTTACCTATATTTTCGATATCTTTAACATCTTTCACTGTCAAAGCAGCAATTGAACCAACTCTGTTTCCAGGATGAGTGTATGCAAATGCAATTTTACCTTCTACCATGTCGGCTTTTGCAAGGTCTAGTTTCTCACCAGTTTTTCCAATCATATCGGTAATAAGATCAGAAACTTTTCTTCCATTAACTGTTTGATTTAAAACTTCTTCTGCACTTTTGCAGTTGTTTTGAACAGCGATGTCAAGAAGAGAACTTGCAAAATCAATCATTTCTTGGTTCTTAGCAACAAAGTCAGTTTCACAGTTAAGCATAATCATAAATGCTTTATCGTTTTGTGCACTAGTACAAGTAAGAACAATACCTTCGCTTGCGTCTCTATCGGCACGGCTTGCTGCAAGTTTTTGTCCTTTTTTGCGAAGATTCTCTATAGCCAATTGGAAATCACCATCGGCCTCAACAAGAGCTTTCTTGCAATCCATCATTCCTGCGCCGGTTTGCTTGCGTAGTTCATTAACTTCTGCTGCGGTTATATTTGCCATAATTATAATGAGTTAAATTTTATACATTAATTACTTTTTCTTTGGATCTCCAGGCTTTTTCGAGATAGGGCCTTTTGGTTTTTTTGCTGCCTTTTTCATTTCATCTTCTTCACCATCAAGTTTAATTTTCTTGATTTGTTTTCCGCCTGCAACATCTGTTTCAAGTTCTTCCTCGTCGATACCTTTTTCTTCTAGCAACCTAGCAGCTTCAGCTTTTTTAAGTTCTCTTTCCTTTTCTCTTTCTTCTTCTTCCTCTGTTTGCTTGTCTTTTTCCAATTTACGTTCAGTAATACCTTCTTGGATAGCGTCTACCATTGTTTTTACAATAATGCCGATTGATTTTGCAGCATCGTCGTTTGCTGGTATTGGGAAGTCAACTTCATTTGGATTCGCATTTGTATCAACAATTGCAAAAGTTGGAATATTTAGTTTGTGAGCTTCTGCAACTGCGATGTGTTCTTTGCAAATATCAACTATAAAAATAGCTGCCGGTAATCTTGTAAGATCGGCAATACTTCCAAGTTGTCTTTCTAGTTTAGCTCTTTCTCTGGATACTTGTAGTCTTTCTTTTTTTGACATTTTTTCGAAAGTACCGTCGGTCGCCATTTTGTCTATAGTAGACATTTTTTTAACCGCTTTGCGGATAGTAGCAAAATTTGTAAGCATACCGCCAGGCCATCTTTCTGTAACAAATGGCATATTGACTTGTTTAACCAGATCGGCCACAACTTCTTTTGCCTGCTTTTTTGTAGCAACAAAAAGGATTTTCTTGCCTGACTTTGCAATTTGCTTAAGAGCAGCTGCTGCGTCGTCTATTTTTGCAATAGTTTTATTAAGGTCTATAATATGAATTCCGTTGCGTTCCATAAAAATGTAAGGAGCCATAAACGGATTCCATTTTCTTTTAAGATGACCAAAATGTACACCTGCGTCTAATAATTCGTTATAATTGGTTCTAGCCATGTTCTTTATATTTCCAAAAATGTTAACGTTTGCTGAATTGAAATTTCTTTCTTGCCTTTCTTTGGCCAGGTTTTTTACGCTCAACCATACGTGGGTCGCGGCGCAACAATCCTTTTTCTTTTAATGGTGGTCTGAATTCAGGATTAATCTGAATAAGAACTTTAGAAATTGCTAATCTTAGAGCTTCTGCTTGTCCTTTAATTCCTCCTCCATTAAGATTAACCAGAACATCATACTTGTTTTCAGTGTTTGTTATCTGAAAAGCCTGATTTACAATATAATGTATCGGGCCAGCAGGAAAATATTCTTTGTAATCTTTTTTATTTACGGTAATATTTCCATTGCCGGGCTTAACATATACTCTGGCAACAGCAGTTTTTCTTCTACCTATAGCGTTTATTACTTCCATGATTACATTATTGAATTAAGATTAATTGTCTTTGGTTTCTGAGCTTCTTGCTTATGATCTGCTTCCGGATAAACATATAGGTTCTTCAAAATAGCATCACCTAATCTGTTTTTGGGTAGCATTCCTTTAACAGCCTTAATAATAACTGCCTCAGGCTTGTTTTTCATAAGGTCGCTCACTTTTGTAAAGCGCTGTCCACCTGGATATTCTGTATGTCTTACATACTCTTTCTGATCCATTTTGCCTCCGGTAATAAGTATCTTTCCGGCATTAATAATAACAACATTATCACCACAATCAACGTGAGGTGTAAAGTTCGTTTTATATTTGCCGCGAAGAAGCTTTGCTACTTTTGATGCTAATCTTCCCAAAACTTGGCCATCCGCATCAACCAATACCCATTCCTTGTTAACGCTCTCTTTATTTGCAGAAATTGTTTTATAACTTAATGTGTCCATCATTTAATGATTTGCTGTATCTAACTATCTAAAAAATAAACATCCCCAATTTTAGGGGGTGCAAAACTAAAATAATTTTATGAACCTTGCAAATTTTATTAACAATTAATTGTTAATAATTTTCGTGTTGGCTATATTTGGATAATTTAACGGGCTAAATTTCAGGGTGCAAAGATAGTATATTTTTCTTTTGAAAAACATGTGTGTGTTTTTTATTTTTTGAGAAGACTTTTTGTTTGGTGGTGACAGGTAGGGGTGACAGGAAATGGTGACAGAAGGGTGACAGAAGAGTGACAGAGGGGATATAGAAAGTATTATCTTTGTGAGAATGATATTGCATCATCTAAAAAATTATCGATGATAACCTCGTTGAAAAAACTCTTTAAATTACTTTCTAAAAGGGAAAGAATCAAATTCTACTTCCTTTTGGTTTTAATGATTTTGGGTGCCTTATTTGAAATTATGGGAATTGGATCTATTCCTGCTTTTGTTTACCTCATCTCTGAACCAGACAATTTCTTTGAGCTTTTCCCATTTATTAATGATTCTTTTTCGGGAAATCAGAGTAATTTTTTCATAATAGCATCCTTTTCTTTGATAGTACTCTTTTTGATAAAAAACATTTTTGTGTCATACGTTAATTATCTGAAAAACAAAATTTCCTTTAATCAACAGGTTTCTCTTGGACACAAATTATTTAAAACCTACATCAACGCTGATTGGAATTTTCACATAAACAAGAATTCAGCAGAATTATTAAGGAATGTAAATAATGAAATTCAAATAATAATCAACAATGTTTTGATTCCTTTTTTAGGAATTGCGATGGATTCTCTTTTAATAATCTCGGCTTTTCTGTTGCTGTTTTTAGTAGAACCTTTTATTTCACTAATTACAGTTATCGTTTTCGGGTGTGCCGCGTTTCTATTTATCTTTCTTAGTTCAAAAAAACTGAGGGTTTTTGGGAGAAAGGAGCTTGTAGAAAGAAAAAATCGAAATAAAATAGTAATGCAGGTTTTGGGAGGATTAAAAGAGCTTAAGATTTATCAAAAGCTTGATTTCTTCACTGAGAAATATTTATTCAGTGCAAAAAAAACTGCAAAGGCTCAAACTTACAGGCATTTTACCGGTTTTTTACCTAAGCCCTTTCTTGAAACATTTGCAATTGTTAGTGTGTTTCTTATATCTATTATTGCCACATTGCAAGGAAGATCACTAAATTCAATGTTGCCGGTTATTGCACTATTTGCTGCTGCTGCCGTTAAAATACTACCTGCTGCAAAACAAATTCTTACAAATTTTTCATTAATCCGCTTTAATCACATTGCTGTTTCTTCGATTTATGATGACATTAAAGAAGCTGAATCGCATATAAACATTAATAATGGAAGCAATAAAAAAGATCAAAGTTTTAGTTTTACCGAAACGGTAAGTATTAACCTTGTGAGTTTCAAATATCCCGATAAAAAAAGCTATGTACTAAAAGATAAAAACATTGAAATAAAGAAAGGTGGTTTCTATTTGCTGGAAGGAAAGTCGGGAATTGGCAAAACCACACTATTAGAAATAATTTGCGGGATTTTAAAACCTCAAAGTGGTACAATACTAATAGATGGGAAAAACATGTATGAAAATCTAAACCTATGGCAAAAGAAAATTGGATATGTGCCTCAAAATGTATTTTTCTTTGATTCCAGCATAATTAAAAATATTGCTCCCGGAGAAAACACCTCTGATATAAATCTAAGTCTTTGTGAAGAAGCTATACAATTATCATGTCTCGAGAGTTTTGTTGAATCACTTCCTTTGGGTCTTCATTCAAAAATTGGTGAAAGAGGGATAAAAATTTCAGGAGGGCAGCGCCAAAGAATAGGATTAGCCAGAGCATTATATCAACAACCTGAACTGCTTATACTTGACGAAGCCCTATCTGAAGTAGATGCTGAAACAGAAAATGAAATACTACATAACATTAGAAAAATTGATGGTATAACAATTATTTACGTTTCGCATAAAACAATAAATATTACTGACTTTGTAACGCTTAGTATTTAAAAGATGATTATACTACCAACTTTTTTAGTTATTGGAGCAATGAAAGCAGGTACAACCAGCTTATATCATTATCTTGATAGTCACCCCGAAATATGTATGTCTGCCGAAAAAGAACCAAATTATTTCCTTGGGGGTGAGGAATATAAAAAAGGAATAGCAAGGTATTCATCTCTTTTCAAAAAAAATGATGCTGTAGCATATGGAGAGGCGAGCACAAATTATTCAAAAAGGCACAGATATGAGGGTGTTCCTGCTCGAATATATAAAGATATTCCAAAAGTTAAGCTTATCTACATTGTTAGAGATCCTATAGAAAGAGCCATTTCACACTATATTCACAATGTAGCTCAAGGTAGGGAAAAGAAATCATTTGCAGAGGCGGTTGTACCTGACTCTATATATCTAAAAACTTCAATGTACTTTTATCAAATCGAAGAATACCTGAAATACTTTGAGTTAAATAAAATAATGTTTGTTGAGTCTGAAGAATTATTAGCTTGCACAGAAGATGTTCTTTATAGAATTTTCAATTTCCTTGGTGTTTCGTGCAATGTTAACATAAAAAACATAAACCAAAGATATCATATATCTACTGACAAAAAAGCAAAATCATTATTAGACAATCTTGTTCATTCAGAGCGCATTAAGAAATTATTAATGTCGGTTTTACCAGCAATCATGACCACAAATAAACCCATTGAAAACCCTATTATTGAAGAGCAACAATTAATTGACATAAAAGCATATTTAAAGTCTGACATTAACAAATTCAGAATTATAGCAACTGAAAACTACAAAAACTGGAGTATTTAATCTGTAAATTATTTTAATTGAAAATTTTTAAAAAAATATTGCGTCTTTTCAGAGAGTTAAGGTTGATATCACTGATAAGAGTTACACGGTTTTCAGGCGAACCCATATTCATTGTTGGCTGCGGGCGCTCCGGAACTACAATTCTTCAAGCGGTATTAGGCGCTCATCCTCAAATATTTTCAATTCCGAAAGAAACAAAAATATACCTGCGAACAAAACGGAAAAAGCTTAAGCTTTTAAACTCTGTAAAAATTTTAACCAAGGTTTTTGTTCTTTTAATAAAACAAGATATTCCGAAAGGAAAAAAAACATGGTGTGAGAAAACACCTCGGCATGTTCATTATATTAAAGAAATACTTGAGGATTTCAATAATAGGGTAAAAATAATAAACATTGTTAGAGATTGCAGAGACGTTGTTTTAAGTTCACATCCAATATATGGCGAAAATTACATTAGCTCAAAGAGATGGGTAAAAGATGTTAATGCAGCAAAGAATTTTGAAAACAATGAGAGTGTTTTAACAATTAGATATGAGGATTTTGTTCAAAACTTTGAATATGAAATAAAAAAAATTCTGGCTTTTATTGATGTTAATGATATAAGCCTTTCTGATTTCAACAAGAAGACAAATATAGTGGAACATATAGCCTGGTGGGGAAAAGTTGAAGCCATTAATAATACTTCTGTGGGAAAATGGATGTCGGCTAAAAAAGAATTGATTGATGAAATAATGTCAGATAATGAGGTGGTTAGCCTATTAAAACATTACAAATACATTTAAAATTGAAAGAGGGATTAGATAGCAATCTGCCATATATTTCAGTCATTATACCTGTGTATAATGATTATGAAAATCTTTTTATTTGTTTGAATGCTCTAAAAGAGCAGGATTATCCGAAAAACAAGACTGAAATAATTGTTATTGATAATTTGTCTGACAAAATTCCTGAAAAAATAAAAGAGTATAATGTTGTCTTACTAAATGAAGATAAGTTTAAAAGCTCTTATGCAGCGAGAAACAAAGGCATAACTATCTCAAAAGGAAATGTTATTGCATTTATAGATTCAGATTGTATTCCGAATTCTGATTGGTTGTGTGCTGGAATTAATTGTATTATAGATAAGAATGCTGATTTGGTTGGAGGCAATATTGAGTTTTTAATAAAAAAGAATTCTTTTTTTCATACGTTCGACAGCAGGTTTCATTTGCAGCAAGAATTTAATATAGGTAACAACACAGGCATTACTGCAAATTTGTTTGTTAATAAATTGTTGTTTGAAAAACTTGGATTATTTCCGGAATGGATTTCGGGCGGAGACTCCTACTGGACAAACAAAGCGGTGAACGATGGATGCAAATTGGTTTTTTCTAAACAGGCTGTTGTTAAGCACCCAAGCAGAGGGTTTTGGGGATTGTTGAAAAAAAGAAAAAGAACTGGAATTGGATTTGTCCAAAGACTACAATTTGAAGGAAGAAGTAGATTTTATATTTTAAAAAAACTTGTTATTCTTAGCTTTATTTATCCCAAAAAACCTATTCCAAAGGGACTTCCAAAAATTTCAGGATTTTTTAATTATTTGTTCTCACATAAAATGATAAGCTATTCTGCTTTGAGTGGAATTTATTATTTGCTATTCTGTAGCAAAAGAAAATAATAGATGCAGCATAAATATCTGCATTTGTATTTTAGAGGCAACAATTTTTATTATATTTGTGAATGAATTAGAAACACGTTTAACCACATATGAAACATAATTTTACTGATATGAAAAAATCTTTAAAACTAGTATTCTTGTTATTATTCAGTTTGCCGATTATATTATTTGCAAATGATATTAAGTTTACTAAACTTCCTGTTTTAAAAAACATAAATACAGTTGCAGAAACTGTTGATCTTGAATTCAGTATAAGCTGGGACAATAGTTGGAGATGTGATATTGCAGGTGTTGGCAATGCAGAGCCATACAACTATGATGCTGCATGGGTATTTATTAAATTTAAGAGCACTGATAATCTATGGAAGCATGGCACTATGCGTCTTGCGGGGCATACTGTACCTGTTGGAGCTGCTGTTTCTATTCCTTCCGACAGAAAAGGTGCATTTCTTTTCAGAAGTGAAAACGGAAGTGGCACAAATAATTGGCAAGATGTAGCATTAAGATGGGACTATGGGTTTGATAGTGTGACAGATTTTACTGATATTGAAATAAGAGTTTTTGCAATAGAAATGGTTTATATTCCTCAGGGAAGTTTTTATCTTGGGAATGATGGCTCCACTGCAGAAGTAAGAAAGCAATTTCATCGCATAATGACCGACGGAACATTCACAACTCCATATTTGGTAAACAATGAGGATGTTATTACTCTGGGCGGATCAGGAGCAGCTGCAGATGGAAATTTAGGGAATCACAATAATAGCAATTCAACACATGGCAATTTAGATGATTTCGATTCTTCAACTACACAAACCCTTCCGGCTGCATATCCTAAGGGATACAATGCTTTTTACATTATGAAAAACGAAATTACTCAAAAGCAATATGTTGATTTCCTAAACACTCTTACCAGAACTCAACAAAACAGACGAACATTTACTGATGTGTCGGGCTCAAGTATTACCAACGTTTATGTAATGACTAATACGACAACTGTTCGTATTAGTGGCGCCGGAGAAAGCTACAGAAACGGAATAAGAGTGCATACAGATGGTATTGGAACAACTGAGCGTCTGTTCTTTTATTGCGATGTTAATGGTAATGGTATAGCCAATGAGGCTGACGACGGACAACATTTGCCTTGCAATTTTCTAGGAGCTAATGCTACAACCATATATACAGATCTTCAAGCTTACCTTTACTGGGCAGGACTTCGCCCTATGACAGAGCTGGAGTTTGAAAAGGCAGCCAGAGGCGCCGGACAACCCGCTGGCCTAGATATTTGGGCAGGAGGCGGATTATATACCGATGCTATTAGAGTAGCTAATCCAATAAATAATCAAGGAAATGTAAATAGAATCAACGAGTATATAATTAATCCTTCAAATGCTAATGCAGCTTTCATGTTACCAACATTTATAGCCAATGGTCCATATCGTAGTGGCATTTTTGCAACTTCGAGCTCTAACAGACTTACATCAGGAGCCTCGTATTACGGCGTTATGGAGCTAAGTGGAAACCTTGTGGAAATGGCTGTTTCTGTAAGCAATGGAACTTCAATGGCAAGTCGCTCTTATACAGGAATGCATGGCAGTGGAAATCTTAACGCAACCGGCGACCCAAATACTGTTGCAGGGAATTGGCCTATCAGAATTGGCTTCAGAGGTGGAGCATTTAATCTAAATGTTAGAAGCATAAGAATTTCTGAAAGACAAGATATAAACAATCTAAGAAATTTCAGGCTAGACTCCTGGCAAAACGGCGGTAGAGGTGTTAGAACAGCTCCGTAAAAATATTGCAATTGTTGCCCTTGGGGGCACTGGAATTGGTGGGGCGGAAAAACGCTTCACCAATTTCTTTATGTATGCAACTGATAATAAGTTGATACAAAATTTGTATCTTATACTTTCCAGAGAAAAGTATAATGCCCTTATTAAACAATTTCCAACACTGGCAAATCATTCTAATGTAATAGTATTAAATCCTTTGTCAGATTCTACTTCTTTGTTAGGCAAACTCCATTTAAAAGCCAAAAGCCTGGTAACCAATTATAAAATAATTTCATTTTTTGCTTATCCCTACTTGCTTAAAAGATATTCTTCAAAGCTGAATAATATCATCGTCAAATATGATATTCAACTAATTCATGCATTTTGGGAGGGTATTACAGAATGCGCCCATATAAAAAAAAGAAACCCTGATATAAAGTTTTTACTTTCGTATGTTGAGCCTGTAGGCCGTTTCTTAAAAAATCGTTTTTATAGAAATAATCCGAGCTACCTACCTGCTTCAATAAATATTGCCGATGCTGTTGAGCTTCAATGTGAACCATATTTATCTGTTTTGAAAAACAATAATGTTTTTCCGGAAAACAAAAAACACTTTATTGCACCATGTTCATTTACAGATTATTCAAAGTCTATTTATGCAAATAAAGAAAACAAGGTGGTTTTTTTAGCAAGATTAGACAAGTATAAAAATCCACTGCTATTTCTAGCAGCAGCAAAAATTATCCTATCCAAAAGAGATGATATATCATTTGAAATATACGGAAATGGAAATCTTAAAAAACAGGTTGTCAGATTTTTAAACGCAAGTGGTTTGGAAAATAAGATGGTTTTCGGATTTACTGATAATCCATTTGAGGTCTTTTCAAAAAGTAAAGTTTTCTGTAGTTTAGCTTCTTTTGGAAGTTTTCCGGAGCAATCAACGCTTGAAGCTCTTTCATGCGAAAATGCTCTGATTACAACAGACATAAAGAGCTCTGCCGGATTTGCCAGTCCGGAATTTTCAATCAAAACTGATTTCAACGCCAAAGAACTTGCTTCAAAAATTGAATACCTGATTGATAATCCTGAAATTTGCAATAAACTTGCAAAGGCAGGAAGAGATTTTGTAGTTAATAACCATACAATCGATGCTTTTGCAGAATATCTTAAAGAGGTTTATAATCAATTACTTAAACAATGAATAAGCAGCCATATATCATTGCACAGGTTCTAAATATGAACGGATTGGAGTTGCTTAAGAAATGCATACCGCTTTTAATTACGCAAGACTACGAAAATTTAAAAATTGAAATTATAGATAATGGCTCAAATGATGGTTCAATAGAATTTATCACCAACAACTATCCTCAGATTAACATTATTAAAAACAATGAAAATATCGGATTAGCCAACGCCCGCAATATTGGATTTAAATCGGCCATAAATCAAAACGCTGATTATATATTAACACTAGACAACGACACCCTGCTGGTTAACAGCGACACTATCAGCCATTTAGTGAAAAGAATTCGTGGTTTTTCTGATAAAAGCATTTTCGCCTTTGGAGTTAAAATATTGGAAGGAAAAGATCAATTATTAGTTAACGACGGTCAGATTCTTTTTAAAAAACAATCACTTAAAGGAAAGTATTTCAACAAGTTGCGCAATAAAACAGCCTTAAATTACCCTGAAACAGATTTTCGATATGTAGATTTTGTTAGTGGATGCTTTATGATGGTGAATACAGGTTTGCTTAAAGCAACCGGTTTGATAGATGAAAAATACTACATCTATTATGAAGAGGCCGATTTATGTATGAGAGGTTGGCTAAAAAAATTTCCTTCTATTGTTTTTCCTGATATTATTGTTCATCATATAAAAACAGCGACAAACATAAACTGGTCTGTTTTTTACACATATTATACCATAAGAAATTTTGCTCTTTTCACAAAAACATATTTAAACAACACTTCCAATAAGTTCTATTTTAGTCTTTTACGATATAAAAAAATCGGCATTTACATTTTATCGGCTGTGCTGCATTCATTAAACAAAAAGAGGTTGCCAAGTGTTATAAAATCAATAACTTTGGCAATCGCCGATTACAAGAAAAAGAGATTCGGCAAACGATATTAATTCTTTATGGTATCCTTCATAATTATCGGAAAAAACGAAAGCAGCCACATTGAAAAATGTATTAAAGGCGTATATGACTCTATTCATTATGCTGATATTGATAAATATGAGATAATTTATGTTGATTCAAATTCTTCAGACAACACAATAGATCTGGTTAAGAAGTTTCCGGAAGTATCAATTTACAACATTTACAAAGGCCAGAGTCCGGCTTCAGGCAGGAATTTAGGGGCCAAAAATGCTTGTTACGATTTATTGTTTTTTATTGATGGAGACAACGTAATTAACCCCGATTTCTTGAAAAAAGCAATTGAGGAATATCATAACAAAAGCGGTGTTTTTTTTACCGGACCTCATAATAATAGTTATTTTGATAAAAAAACCGGTAAGACTTTCAAAAAAAGATATGATTTAACAAACAGTGCTTTCAAAACTGCAACAGGATGGTTTGTAATTGATAAGAAAACTTTTGATTCTGTAAGTGGTTTTGATGAAAGATATAAAAAACCCGGAGGTGAAGATTACGACCTTACATTAAGGCTTAAAAACAGCGGAGTAAGAATTAAATACCTGGAGGAGATAGTATCGACACATTATACAATTTTATATCATCACCCCAGGCGATTGTGGAAAATGATTTTCAATCGTACTCAGCTGTATGCCAGACCTTTGCTTTACAGAAGGCATTTTTTTGATAAATATATGTGGCCAATAATTATTGGTAGGGAATACACACTTATATGCCTGATATTCTGTCTAATACTTTCCTTTGCTTCCGACAATATGTATGTATTGTTGGGATATTTAGTTGCAACATTTTTAAAATCAGCAATACAGAAAAACCGACCCTTTTATGAGTTTTTTGCAAGAATACCATATTATTTCCTGCGTGATATAACAACAATGCTGGGGTTTTTCTTTTTTTGGCCAAGAAAACCCCAGCATGTAAAATGGGAGAAAATAAAATAAATCAAGTCAATTGTGGCTTAAGCACGTTTGCTAATTAACCACAGTGTAAATACCTTCTAACCAGCTTCATAGTTTCTTCCTTATTGCAGGAAATCTTTTCTCTAAGATTTTCATCATTAAAGTCGAGAAGTTTTTTCGCGGTTCCTTCAATCAGGCTATCTGTAAATACTCCGTGCTGTTTAAAAACTTCTGCTTTTTCTTTTAGATACTCTGCAGCTTTTTTGCAAGAAAATGGCAATTGAGCCAATTTTTCTTGTCTAGATTTATGTTTTTCGTCAAAAATATTGACATCTATGTAGGTTTGTTGAGCAAATTCAAGTCCATTGGGCATTTCGAAGCCGTGTCTTGCGCCAACACAAAGACCTGCAATCATAAGATAGATATCTGCTGAACCATCGGGGCAGCGGAACTCAAAAGTTTGCTTATCGCTAAAATCTTTATTTGTTGGAGCTTCTAGCGGATTTGCACATTTAACCATATCGCTAGCACCTACCCATCCCAGAGGAACTCTAATCAAAGCTGAGCGGTTTCTTTCACCCCAGCACACATTTGTTGGTGCTTCCTGGTGGGGAACCAGCCTGAAATAACTTGTTGGAATAGTGTTTCCAAAGGCAGAAAGAGCGGGAGCTAAATCCAGAATACCGGCAATAACTTTTTTAGAAACATCGCTGATTTTGCCATTTTCAAGGGTCACATTTTTGCCGTCTTTCATAGGGCGCATATGAAAATGCATTCCGCTACCTGCTTTACCTGCAGTAATCTTAGGAGCAAAACTAACGGTTACACCATACTGATATGCAACATGCCTCAAAATCCACTTCGCGATAATCAGCTGATCTGCAGCATCTTCAATATTGGTCGGCAAAAATTCAATTTCATTTTGTTCGTATTCATGCTCATCATCTGTAAAATTACCTACTTCAGAGTGAGAATACTTGATATTTGCACCTGTTTGAGCCATAGCCATCATAGCATCAACGCGGAGTTTTTCCCACTTTACAAAAGGTTCAGATTCGTGATATCCTTTTTGATCTGTTGCTTTAAACAAATCATCCTTTTCACTAATAACGTAATATTCTATCTCTCCCATAACTTCAAGGCTATACCCGGTTTTTTCAACCAGAGCCTGATGAGCTTTTCTCATAATATTTTCAGGAGAACTTGACAGGGGCTTTCCTTCTTTATCATAATATGAGCAAAGAATGTCGATACAAGGAATTTCTGAAAAAGGATTAAGAAAGGCTGTTTTAAAGCGGGGCACCACATAAAGGTCGCTAGAGCCTGCTTCTAGAAAATTGAACAGACTGCTTCCATCAACACGCTCACCGGTACAAAGTATGCTATCTAAATGATTTTTACCTTGAATAATAAAGTTCAAAGTTTTCAAACGACCATCTCCGCCAACATAGCGAAAATTAAGCATTTCGATCTCGTGATCTTCAATGTAGCGAATAATATCTGCTTTAGTAAACTCACTGGCAGGCTTTTGCAAATATTTAACCAGTGGATTCGGATTTAGTTTAAATATGTCACTCATGTCAAAGTTTTTTATGTATGTTTGATTTCTCGGTCAAACATACATAAAAAACTTATAACAAAGCACAATCAATAATTAAAAAACTTTAAGCTATCAACGCTTAATGATTTTATGTTGTAATATATTTTCACCAACATAAACTTTCAAAATATATACATTTGCTGCATACCCATTAAGATCTACTTCAAATTGATTAGCTGCAAAATCAACAAATTGATGCTGTTCTATAATTCTTCCATAAATGTCAGTTACTTCTATCATCTTAACATTTAAAGTAGAAGATGTTGGTAAGAAATCAATAATAACCTTTCCATTTGTAGGATTTGGATATATCGTAATATTTTCTAGTAAAACATCCACAATATTTACATAAGTAACATTTATTAATTCCGAATACTCATCCGAACAACCATCTTTTGAGGCTGTCAGAGTCACAGTATAGCCGCCTGCTTGTGCATAAGAGTGAACAGGGTTTACTTCTTCAGAAGTATCTGATTCATCACCAAAGTCCCATATATATGAATTTGCGCTTTGAGAAGTATTAGTAAAAGTAACTTGCAAATTATTAGCAGTAAAATCAAAATCAGCAACAGGAATTTCTTTAAATGTAATTGAAACCTCATCATCATCCTCACAAATACCATCAGCAACTGTCCATTTGAAAGTTACAACTCCAAAGGCAGAAGCTGTTACTAATGTGCTTGGGCTGCTTGGACTTTCTATTGTTGCCGATCCACTTACCACTGACCATGTTCCAGTAAGTGGCCCAGGATCCACTGCTGATAAAGTATACTCATTTCCGCAAACAATATCATCATCTCCGGCAAATGCAACAGGAATTTCTTTAAATGTAATTGAAACCTCATCTTCGTCATCACAAAGACCCTCAGTAACTGTCCATTTGAAAGTTACAACTCCATAGGCAGATGCTGTTACTAATGTGCTTGGGCTGCTTGGACTTTCTATTGTTGCTGATCCACTTACCACCGACCATGTTCCCATAAATGGACCGGGATCAGAGGCTGACAATACATATTCATATCCGCACGCAACATTATCATCTCCGGCAAATGCAACAGGAATTTCTTTAAATGTAATTGAAACTTCATCTTCGTCCTCACAATAGCCGTCAACAACTGTCCATTTGAAAGTTACAACTCCAAATGCAGAAGCTGTTACTAATGTGCTTGGGCTGCTTGGACTTTCTATTGTTGCTGATCCACTTACCACCGACCATGTTCCAGTAATTGGATCAGGATCAACTGCTGATAAAGTATACTCATTTCCGCAAACAACATCATCATCTCCGGCAAATGCAACAGGAATCAGGTAGAATGTAAGGAATAATTCATAAGTGTTTGAAAAATCTTCAGAAATATCAATATCTGAAACAATAACATCATCATAACACTCTGATAAAACAGAGATGCTGTAAACCCCAGGAATTATATTGAAGAATACATAACCATTTTCATCTGTAAATTGAATAATTTCATTTACACCGTCGTAAATTATTACTTGTGCATTTTCAAAGGCCTCCTCAGATATTCCATCAATAACGAAAATTTCCACTAAATGAGTTTGCTTAGAAATTCCGGTATAAAAAGTGCTTATTTCCTCATCTGCAACAGAATAACTTAATGATGTTGGATTAACTATTCCCGAAACAACCCATTCTCCGGCATCAGCATCCCAAGAAACTGCATTCATCCAGACAGATAAGCCTTGTAAGTCGCTATTACTAAAATCAAATTGAATATCGCAATCATAACTTGCCATATTATTATCCTCAACAACCCAATAACGATTAAGAAAATGAGTTTCAGAAACATTTTCAGGATGTTTTTCATTTACCGTTCTAACGCTTATGATTGGCTCAAAAACTCTTACCATATTTGAAATGTTCATACTAACAGGAGCATAAGAATTCATTTCATCAACATTTCCAATCGGGAAGAAATATTCTCCATTTGAAGGAGTTATTCTTGACAATTTTCCTGTTCCATGAGTTGCAACCATAGAATTTCCTGCACCACCCATTATGTCAACATTAGGACCTAGCAACAATTCAACATCGTCAAGTATCAAAACGCCATTGTTAAGTTCGAGCATACTAAGAATTGTTTTGTCCTCGTGGAGGAAAACATTCCCACCTCCCATAATAGTAAGATTATTGCAATTTGAAAACTCAATAGAGGTTGTGGTAACATCGTCTGTATTGGCATACATTAAAAATGCTTCAGGAGCGTAATTAATATCTTCGCCTGTAAGCGTTCCTGAAATATGTGTAAAGCTATTTTCTATCAATATTTCATTAGCAAAATTCAAAACTCCATTATTCTCCTTTGAATTTATAACATATTCAAAATTATTATTTCCTTGAAGCTCAATTTCATATTCCCAATCATAAAGAGACATATATTCGTAGGGCCAATCCCATCCATCATTGAGAATAATAATGTAATCGTTTCCTACAGTTATTGGAAAGAAACTTTTTGCTTCATCATCGTCATAATCAAATTGTAATGACACACCAGACCACCATAAATAGTAAATGCCTGGTTCCAAATAGAAATTATCAATATTTAATCTTTGTTCGCCTATTTCGGAAACAGAGTATGTTTCATCATAAAATGTTATGTCATAATCTTCATCATAAACAGAAACATTGATATTTCCGGTATTTTCTGCAAATATTTTGAAAGATTTTAATGTTATTGCTTCATTTACTTTAAACAAAAACCCACCCTGGTTATAATAATAAGGAGAATTGTAAATCGGGTTCTCCAGACCACCAGTAGCATTTTCGTAATAATATGTTGAAAATTCGCTTTGATTTTCTCCTGAAAATTTCAAAGTGCCCTGTTGTAAGAATTGTCCATAATTCACAAAGTTCTCATTAATAACTATTTGAGTGCCAATATTATCAACAATATTTCCTTTAATAATTTCAAAATTATTGAAAATATACTGCGTTGGTTCAAAAGTTATTTCACTATTTCTCTTGATTTTCAAACTATTAAGTGTAATAGGTGGAATAGTAAAGTCTGGTGCTGCTTTTATGTTTTTTGTATTAGGTATAAATACAAAATCTTTAGGTGCACCACAGTTTTTAGTTCTTGGAGAACTATATTTCGTTTTAACTTTTTTGTATTCAGTATTTGATTTGATATTATGAAGTTCTGAGTCGAAAATAAACAAATTTGAAGTAATGTCGGTTACTAGTTGCCCTTCAAAATAACTCCCAAACGAGAGTGTATTGTTATTAACCACAATATTACCGTCAATAATTAAATCTGAATAAACCTTAAGGTCAGATGTCATATTCGCATTTCCATTAACAATTAGGGAATATAATTCAGAGATATTTTCAGAGATATCAAAATCAAAGCCCAAATTCATTTTTGTTCTTTTGGTTGAATAAATGTTATTTGTTAAACCGGTGAGTGATTCATTGATTGTTAAATCAGTAAAGTTTAGTTTCAGATTACCGGCAAATATATTTAGGTTATCTATGTTAGTCGTTCCTGAAAGAAAGCAAAAAGTTTCAGTGTTAATTTCTAAGTTGGTTATTGTTCCTTTTGCACCACCGGAAATTAAAACAACTTTTCCCAAGCCGGTAGAATTGCTACTCATATTAAAGAAAAAATTATAAACCATTAATTCTTGTCCTTGATTAATGTTTAGGTTTGCTTGTTCTTCTATTTTGAGAAAAAAGCAAATAGCTCCGGGTTGGTTTATCACAGGGAAATTGTCCGGATTTCCAGAAGGTACACTTGGAATTATACAGCTTGTTTCCTCATTGGGAGTGGCGTTTAATCCGTCTATGTCTTCCCAGTTGTTAGGATTAAACCAGTCATTGTCCTCTGCTCCAGTCCAAGACAAAATATTATTAAACAAAAGAAAGAAAATTTGGTTTTCCAATAATGGAACAATGTCTTCGCTAGTCCACATATATGGAACTTGTCCCATAAAAATTGAGGTTTCTTCTGCATTTATAACAATTGCACCATAATCTGCTGTAAAATCTTCGTACACAAAACCGGCAACAACCGTTGCTCCATTAATTGCATTAAGCCTGAAACCATCAGAATGACAAGGATCCAAGGACGGATTAGGGATTTCCAAAATTGAATTAGGAGTATTTAGAAGGTTACTTTGAGCCCATATATACATACTGTACGGAGTAGTAAAATTTGATATTATTTCAACACCCACCTTCTCAAACAAAATATGTCCTTCAATAATCTCCCAAGAAGAGAATATTAATTTTCCTCCGGATTCAAGATGTTCATTAAGAGCATCCATAATGCTATTACTTATACCACTACTATATTCTGAATAAATAACCAAGTCCCATGTGCCTGACTCTAAATAAGTTACAATGTTATCAAGATTTGCAGCCTGGTAGGTAAGATTTAAATTTTCTAATGCCTCAATATATGGAGTGTCAGATACTCCACAAGGTTCATCTAATACAAGAATGTTTTGAGATTTAACAGAGACAAAAATGGCTGCAAATAGCAGCATTAGTAATAATTTTTTCATAGTTATTAATTTTTGAGATTAAACATAGCGATAAAATTACGAGAAATTTTGTGTTTACGTCCGAATTATTTTTACTGAAGTGAAAAATTGTTAGTAAAATAAAACCGTTATGTTTTTATCTATTATCTAAAACCGTGTTTTTTCATATTTTTGCACTATGAGATTAGCAAAGGAAATATTCATTTTTAGGCTTTTGTTGGTAACCATAGTTTTCTTTTTATTTGCTTTTAATAGTTGCCGAACATCTAGAAAAACAAATCAAAAAGACAGATTAACAGAAAACTTTGAGTTATATCTGAAAGAAACTTCTTCCGGCGATTATGCTGAATATTCAAGAAAACTTGGTTATTATCTCAGTGGAAAAGAAGATAAGAGCTTATTGGCTGAAATCATCGGCTGGCTTGGAACACCATATAAACATGGAGGAAACACTAAAAGTGGCGCTGATTGTTCGGGATTTGTTAAAGAAGTATTTAAGGCTGTGTATAATATTGACTTATATAGAAGCACTTCTGATCAGGTAAAAAATGGCCAAAGGATAAACAATAAGCAAAGTCTCAAAGAAGCTGATCTTGTTTTTTTCAGAATTTCAGGCCGAAATATTTCACATGTTGGTATATACATCAGCAATAACTACTTTGCTCATGCTAGTTCTTCAAGAGGCGTAGTTGTTGATAATCTTGACCAAAAATATTATGCCGACAGGTTTGCTTTTGGAGGAAGGGTTTTAAGGTAATATTAGAAAAAATGCCTGAAAGGAACAAGCACCCTTTCGAAAAACCTCTGTATCATCGGACGATTAAGCCAGGTATTATAATCAAATGGCTCTGAGTCTTTTAAGGTTTCGTTCGAGTGATTTATTATCTGCCTAATCAAGGATTTATTTTTACCTAGCAAACAGATTTCATGCTGATATCTAAAACTTCTATAATCAAAATTTGCAGAACCAACAACAAACACCTCTCTATCTACCATAAAAATCTTTGCATGAAGTGCCTGAGGCAGATAAAAATAAATTTTTATCTGCCTTGATAGCTCTCCGAAATATCTGCTTGAAAGAATATCCATTATTCCAACATCAGACTTTTTTGGGATGGCTACTTTTACTTTTACACCTCTTGAAGATGCTTCCATCAATGCTTTTCTCAGGTTGCTGCCCGGCAAAAAATAAGGAGTTTCTATTAAGATTTCTTTTTTTGCTCCGTTAATTAAGGATAATAGTTTTCGTTGTATCGGCTGGTAAATTATTGAAGGGACATCCCTTAATATTTCGTATTCCTTATACTTTATGCTTTTTGTGTATTCAATCTTATCGTAGAAGAACTTTTTATAAATCTCGAAATTTTGATCTATTATCTCTTTGAATTTCTTTGCTATTCCTCCTTTTATCCTAAACATAGACTCTCTCCAGTTTAGAGAATATCCTGCTATATTGCCCGAACCTATATAGGTAATCTGATCATCAAACACGAAAATCTTTCTGTGGTCTCTTCTGTGGTTTTTTGTGAAAGTATCCCAGCTTAATCTTACCTTTTTGAAGAATTTCAACTCCCCTCCTGCTTCAACAAGCTCGCTGAAAAAACTGTATGTAGAAGAAGCTGCCCAAGAGTCGATAAGAAGTTTAACTTTTACCCCCTCCTTTGCTTTTTTCACAAGATTATCTCTGAATCTTACACCTATAGGATCGCTGGTAAAACGATACAATTCAATATAGATATACTTCTGAGCTTCCTGAATGTCTTTTATGATGGCAGAATAGTATTTAAACGGATCTGACATCATTTTAATTTGTAGCGGCTCTTCAATGTGTTTATTCATAAGACTTACAAAAACAGCTTCAAAGTTATAAATAAAACGCTTCAAAAAAGCAATTTCGCAAACATCAAGGAATATTTAGCCCCAATTTATATTGGTTTTATCATATCATATTCTGATTTTTCATCATTCTGCTTATACTTATTAACTCTGTTTAACCAGTGGGGCATAATAATTATACCTATCAGCAAGTAAGGATAGTAAGATATGATTCTCCACAAAAAGCTTAGCGCTGGAGCAAGGCCGGGAGAAATAAAATCACCCAAGAACCCGCTAAAAACAACTTCTGCCAAACCTGTTCCTCCGGGAGTTGGGCTAATAAGAAGAATTACCCACATTATTAATTGGCGGGCATAAATCAAAAACTGATCGCCAGAAAAGCCAAAGGCTAAAATGATACAATTAACCACCCAATATCTGGCTGTCCATGAAAAAAAAGTTCCTGCAAATGCTTTTATCCAGAAAGAAAAAGGCTTGCCTTTCATCTCTTTTGAAGTAATTATCAGTTCGTTACCTGTTTGAGCAGCTTTTTCTTTATAACGCTTTAAGTAAGGAAGAGAGCAAACTCCTATTAGGAATTTTTTTACACCTTCAGGTTTTATAAAGATTCCAATCACTATAATGCTTGTGAGAATTACTATCAAAAAGTATCCTATTAAGAAAATTCCCTGAGTTCCAAATTTTGTATTATAAAGTACGTAAGATCCTTCCTGAGAAACGAAAAGACTTTGAGTGCCAACTATTAGGACAATTACCGGGACCATCAAAATATAAAACAGTTCATCCAAAAATGCGGTGATAAATACAATTGCAGTTGTTCTTCCCATATTAATTCCTTCTTTTTTAAGAATATATAAAGCTACTGCAGAGCCGCCTATTATAGAAGGAGTAACAGCCGAACCAAACTCCCACATCATAATTACTTCAAAGCTTTTGCCCCAGGATAGTTGCCCATCTGTAAGAACTCTAATTCTGTACATATATGCTAAGTCTCTGACTACCATAAGACAAAGCGCAAGAATAATATAAAAATACGATTGTCCGACCCATTTAACATTGTTAAAAGCATCTGCATCGAAACTGCTTATAAACAAATAAACAGCTACTCCCAAACCAATAATTATAGGGAATATTATTCTCTTAATACCGAATAAAGAAAGTACTTTGTGTTGTTGCATGAAAATAGTTTTTGCAGTTGCGAAAATAGTTATTATCTCTTAGTTTTTGATGATTTATTAAAAATTTCATTTCTTTTTGATTCAGCCATATTGGCAGCGTTTGTCAGGTCTTGTCAGGTTTTTTGCTATGGTATTCATTTTGAGATTAGATAAGAAACTTAAAATAATGGAGGACAAAACTATGACTATAATCAGATGGAATCAAAGGCCTTTAATAAACAGATTTTTTGATAACTATTTTGAAAATGAGAATGCTACATCTTTTGGCAAAAACTGTGGAAGCATTCCTGCAACTAACATTCTCGAAAAAGAGAAAAGCTATGAAATTTACTTGGCATTTCCGGGTGTTGATAAAAAGGACATTGGTATATCACTGGAAAACAATGTTTTAAAAATCTCCTTTGAGGTAAAAAGTGAAAATAACGAGACATACATAAGACAAGAGTTTCACCCAGAGCCTTTTACAAGATCATTTGTTATTCCAAAAGAAACAAATTCAGAAAATATTGAAGCAAGTTATGAAAAAGGAATTCTAAAAGTTATAATTCCAAAACTTGAAGCAGAAAAAGTCAAACTTCAAAAAAACATTAGTATTTCATAAGTGTTTGGTTTAGTGTAATTAAAAGAGGGGAACTATTGTTTATAGTTCCTCTATTTTTTTTCCAAAACGAATACATCTTTTTTTTCTAATTAGTAAATTCAGCACATAAGCGTAACATAATTTTTGTAATTTTGGGCAAAATTTTTGCTAGCCTTAAAACCCCTTTGAATATATGCTTAAAAATTTATCGGATCTCCACAAATTGGCCAAATCCAACACCAAGAAAAAGCTTGTAATGGCAGCAGCTCATGATCAAGATGCAATTTCAGCTGTTTTAAATGCATGGAAAAACGGAATAATAGATGTTATTTTAGTCGGTGATGAAAAAAAAATACGCGAGATTGAAAAGTCTTGTTCATACGATCTAAGTGCATTTGAAGTAATTAATGAACCAGATGTTGATAAAGCAGCCGCTATTTCTGTAAAAATGGTAAGCGAAAAGAAGGCAGATATTTTAATGAAGGGGGCTTTGGGCACACCCAACCTGCTAAGAGCGGTTCTTAATAAGGAATGGGGTTTACGCAGTGGAGAACTTTTATCACATTTAGCATTATTTGAAATTCCGGCATATCATAAAATATTGGCACTAACAGATGCTGCAATGAATATTGCTCCTGATATTACAGGTAAAGTTTCTTTAATAAACAATTCTGTAGGTTTTCTAAATAAATTGGGACTTGAAAAACCAAAAGTTGCATTATTAAGTGCTGCTGAAACAGTTAGTTTTCAAATGAAATCAAGCACTGAAGCTGCTATTATTACAAAAATGAATGATAGGGGTCAGATTAAGAATTGTATAATTGATGGTCCTTTGGCCTTCGATAATGCAGTTAGTGAAAAAAGTGCTAAGAAAAAAGGTATTGTAAGTCCTGTTGCAGGTGATGCTGATCTTCTAGTAGCAGATGATATTGATGCAGCAAATGCTATTTATAAAACTTTCATTTATTTTTCCGGGGCAAAAATTGCAGCAGTGATTGTTGGTGCAGCGGCTCCTATAGTTCTTACATCAAGAGCAGATACAGATCAAGCAAAATTAGACAGTATAGCAATGGCAGCTGCGGTATAACAAATATAATCACTTAAAAAAAAGATGCAAGAAACTGAAGGACTGATATTAGCAATTAACCCCGGATCAACATCCACTAAAATAGCTGTCTTCAAAAAAACTAAAGACTTGTTTCTAAAGAACATAAAACATAGTTCTGAGGAATTGGTTGGTTTTTCTCAAATTACAGATCAATATGAGTTTCGTAAAGAAATCATTTTAAAAGAGTTGGAAAGTGCAGGTATTTGCCTAGACGATATAAAGATTATTGTAGGACGAGGTGGGTTGGTAAAACCCATAAAGTCAGGTATTTACGAGGTTAATGAAGCGCTTGTAAGAGATCTGAAAGTAGGAGTTTTGGGACAGCATGCTAGTAATCTTGGTGGACTAATAGCCAAAGATATTGCTAGTTCTATTGTAGGTGCAAGAGCATTTATTGCTGACCCTGTTGTTGTTGATGAACTCGAGCCTATCGCAAGAATTTCAGGACATCCGGCGTTTGAAAGAATATCAGTTTTTCATGCATTAAACCAAAAAGCTATCGCTAGGCAGCATGCAAAATCAGTTTCTCAGATTTACGAAGCTCTTAATCTTATTATTGCACATCTAGGTGGTGGAATAAGCGTGGGGGCACATAAGCATGGTCGTGTAATTGATGTAAATCAGGCCCTTGATGGAGAAGGTCCTTTTTCTCCTGAGAGAAGCGGAACACTTCCTGTTGGGGCTTTGGTAAAAGCTTGTTTTAGTGGAAAATATACTCTCGAGGAAATAAAAAGTATGATTACAGGTAAAGGTGGTTATGTAGCCTACCTTGGAACCAACGACGCGTATGAAGTTGAAAAAATGGTCAGCGCCGGTAATGAAAAAGCTCAATTGATTCAAGATGCAATGGCTTATCAAGTTGCAAAAGAAATTGGAGCAATGGCATCTGTTCTTAAAGGCGAAGTTGATGCGATTATACTTACAGGAGGTATTGCTTATGGAAAACCTTTCGTTGAGAAAGTATCAGAAAGAGTTCGCTATATTGCCCCTATTTACGTTTACCCGGGCGAAGACGAAATGAAAGCACTTGCTATGAATGGCAACATGGTGCTAAATAATGAAGCTGAAATATTGATATACGAGTAGTTTTATTTACTCCATTTCGCTTCACTTTTCCAATCTGTAAAGTAAACTATCAGATCTGCTTCGCTTTTCCAGTCGGTATAGTATATTTTAATATCAGCCTCAGACTTCCAATCAGTGAAGAACCAAATTCCCGACTTGGGCTTGGCTTCTGATTTCCAATCAGTTACATAGGCAATTACATTGGCTTCAGATTTCCAGTCTGTAATATACACTTTATAATCTGCTTCACTTTTCCAATCAGTAACGTATACTTTCTGAGAAAAAGCCGAAGAAATACTAATGAAACAAAGGACTAAAATTAGAAAAAATGTTTTCATAAGCTTTTGATTTTTAGACTTATAAATTTACAAAAAATTATTTAAGCTGTGGAATTTTAACCAAAAAAGTGGATCCTTCTCCGAAGGTGCTTGTAAATGCCACACTACCCCCAAACCCTTCTATTATGTTTTTTACCATAGCTAATCCAAGACCTAGTCCACCTGTTTTTGTTGTAAAATAGGGACTAAAAATATTCTTTTTAAAGTCATCTTTGATTCCCTGACCATAGTCTTTAACTTCCACACAACAATACTCATTTTGATAATATATTGTTAATTCAATAATTGCAATTTTGTTCTTGTCGTATGATTGTATTGCGTTCTTAATCAGGTTATTAAACACTCTTAATAATTGTTTTTTATCAGCAAATACAACGATTTTTTCAGAATTATCGACATTAATCATAATCTTAACATTTTCAAAATCTTTATAAAGGTCAACTACCTCATAAACAAATTTATTAAGATCAAGTTCCGTAAATTTTCCTGCCGGCATTTTGGCAAAATCAGAAAATGCAGAAGCAATTTCCGATAAGCTGTCAATTTGCTCAATCATTGTAACAGTAAATCTTTTAAGCCTTTCATCCCAATCAGGCACTTTGTCTTTCCATGCTTTCTCAAGATACTGCACACTAAGTTTCATTGGTGTTAGTGGATTCTTAATTTCATGAGCTACCTGCTTTGCCATTTCTCTCCATGCCGATTCTCGTTCACTTTGAGCTAGCAATTCGGCACTATCTACAAGCTCATCTATCATTCTATTATATTCTTGTACAAGTTGTCCTATTTCGTCATTTCTGTTCCAATCTATCTTTTTATTTTCATCGCCCAGCTTCATACTTGAAATACTATTACGAATCATTTGAAGAGGCCTTGTAACGTATCCTGATATCAGTATAGCGATAACTATCGCTAAAACTAGCAGCAGCAAATAAATATTAACAAAAGCAACAAGAAAATAAGTGATTTCATTTCTTAACTCTCCATGCTTTGCAAAATATGGAAGATTAATATAAGCGAGAATTTCGTTCTTTGATGTTCTTACGGGCAAATATGCCGACAAATATTCCAAATCACCTATTTTTTCATTATGAACATAAAGGATTTGTTTGTGTCCTTTTAAATGCAAAAATGCTTCAGGATTCATTAATTCAGAAATTAATCCTTCTTCAAAAACCCTATTCCTTGATGAGCCAATAAGCTGTCCTTCAGGTGAATACACATTAATGTCGGTGAAAAACACATTTGATAATTTCAATAAAACATCATTAAGATACAATTCAAACTCTTTTTCTAAAACCGGAGCTTGCATCATTTGGTGCTCTATTTCGGTTAATACGCTATAAGCTTTTTCATTAATGATATCAATGTTTTTATTTGAATAAATGTTATAAATAAACCATGCAGAAACGGCAGCTACCGATATCAGCGAAACAAGCACAATACCGACCATTGAAGCTTGCAATCTGCTTTTAAAATTCAATCTTAGCAATAAAATTGCTTTTGCATTTCCTGATAAAACCCAGAAAATAAATATAATAGCAAAGAATAAAATAAACAAATAAGAAAATGGAGCTATTAATTCTAGAACAGAATCTTGAGGACTACTAACAATAAGTTCAGTTTCATCGTCTTTATTAAAGTGCAAATGACTAAATGAATCAGTTTCAAAAACAGTAAATTCTTCCTCAAAGTTGCCATACGCAGAAGAATTAATACTATAGAAAAACGGTCCGAATTTGTTACTCATTGTCCCGTTTTTATAAACAGAATAAGAGTAAATATTTAAGTACCCGGGAAATTCTACTCCTTCATCTATTAATAATTCAGGGAACCCAAGATCTCGGGGAATAAACTTTGAATCAAACTCCAGGAAAAGAAAGTATTTGTTTACCTCCCATGCTTTAGCGAAAACAACTTCCACCGGAACTACAGCTATATAGCTGCTTCTTCCTGTATTATTATCTAAAAAAAACAGATTATTACTTATCGTTTGCTTTCCAAATTCATTAATGTACTCGTTAAAGAAGTTTGAACAATTTACTTCAATATTAGACGGCCGAATAATCAGTTTTTCACCAGGTGCACAAACGGTTAATTGAAGATCATACTTATTCCAATAATCGTTAAAGTATCTTTTCTGTAAATAGCCCAAAATATTTTGGAGGTTGTAGGGATCTCTTGCAACGAGATTTATAAGTTTATAATCTGAGAATAATTCATCCTCCAACTCATTGAACAAGTATTCAGCAATTGGATCTTGTTCGAGAGACAATGTAAGTGCCAGAGTTTTTCGGTTTTCAATTTCTTTATTTTTATTAAAAAGAATTAATGCCGGAGTAATAGTAAGGCAAAAAATGAATAACGTTAAAACCATTGCTGAGAAATTCTTTGAAATATTATTCTCATTGTCTTTATAGAAAATTATAACAAATGGAATAAGACAAAGAGGGATCCAATAAAATGAAACATCTATTAATAAAAATTTCCAAACAATAATTGAAACAATAATACAAATAAGATATAAAAGTAAAACCACTCGAATGCTATCTAGGGTTTTCACAATTACCCCAAGCAAAAAAACCGACAAAAAGTATAAAGAGAAAAACAAAAGTCCAATTACCAGCAATCCTATAATATTATAAATACTAACATCATTAATTAGGTTTACATTCAATTGAAGCTGTGAATTTATAACAAGAGTATTTACAATATAAATTATTGAAAAATTGAATATTATCAAGATTATGAAAAATGAAACAACTGCCAATATTTTATTCGTATAATTTTTTAGCTCTAACTTTATTTTGTTTCCAAATTCATTAAAAAGAAATAATATGAATACTGAAAAAAACAATGCATTTAGGAGCAGGTCGCCTAATGAAGGCAAAAAGGCGCTACTTGCGTACAATCCTGCTGAAAACATTTTACTTTGATAAACTACTTCAGGAATTTTAAAATAAAACATAATTCCTCTGACCAAAACAAGAACCAACAGAATCGCAAATGCTTTGAAGAAGCTTTTTCTTTTCTCAAAGAGGTTGCTTTTTCTAATCAGCAAAGTGGAAGTATATACTAAAAGGCTAAAACCTAAAATTGCTAAAAACAAAGACAATTTCCATAGAGATGTGCTTTCTATTTTTTCATTCAAATTATTAGCACTTAGGCTAAAGGCAAAATTTTTGTTCTTATTGTAAACAGGAAATCCTAATGCCGGATTACACGATAATTTAAAATCTATAGAAGGAGTAAAATCCTTTTGAAATTTATTTTTAAGGAAGCGGTTTTGATATTTATAATTTTTTTTCAGGAGAATATAGGCCCAAAGAGTAATGTCTTCAATTTCCGATTGTATAAAAAAGTAATATCCGTTTTTATTAATATCTAATCCGAAAATTTCATTTGGCAAGTTTTTAAATGAAACAGGAATGTAGTTATTAGACCAAAACAATAATTCATTTGAATTGGCAATAAATAATGCAATTTCATTTTTTTGAAAAAAGTCTTCAGTATATAATAAAAATTCTTTTTCTTCTAAATACTCTATGCCTTTGTCTTTTATTAAATTTTTTGTTTCAAGTAGATAATCATTAGCTATTTTCTCTTTCTTTTGAAATGAGTTTTGAAACGCCTCAACATCCGACTTAGCATCATATGAAATCATTCTGTTAGAAAACAACAATTCTGCTAGTAATAATGCAAGGATGGAAATTACAAATAATAGAAGATATTTCTTTTGCATAATTCTGGTGAGTTTTAATTACTACCAAATTTACCAAAAAATTGTAAACCTTCTTTATTTCTTGACTCTATAAAGCTTTTTTGCGAAAAATATAAATTTGGCTCGAATAAGGAGTGATTTTTAAAAAGGCATAAATATTTGAAATTAATCCTATAACGCTTCCAAAAAGAAAAGACATCACTTTTCCCCTACCTTTATTTGATTCGCTTAGAATAGATACATAAAAACTATCAAAAAACAGGGGTTTTTTGCAAATATATTCGAGTTTAAGGCCTGATAGACAATTGTTTAAAGCCTTAGAGTTAAAGTGATAAAGGTGTCGAGGAACATCATATGCTGCCCAAAACTCTTTATAAATACGTGCATCAAGTGATTTGTGCTCAGGAATAGCTATAATTAACAAACCATTTTCCTCAATTGCATTGTACAATCTTTCTAAAACAATTTTTAAATCGTGAATATGCTCTATTACATGCCAAAGTGTAATAGCATTAAATTTTTCGATATTGTTTATGCTGAGTTGTTCTTGGTTTTCAAATACTTCAATTTGTTTTTTTCTAGCTCTGCTTCTAGCATCCTCATCGGGTTCAATTCCAATTACATCAAACTTGTGTTTTTTACAATTCACTAAAAAATCACCTGTTCCACATCCATAATCCAACAACCTAATTTCCCTGTGATCAAAAAACTTTTTTACTAACTTGACTTTTCTTTTTAACATAATGTTTTTAACAAAACCATATGTTTTTTCAAATAGATTCTTTTTTGAATCAGTATGAGAGATATATTCAGAAGACTTATAATATTTTCCAGACTCTATAAGTGTTGGGCGAGGATTTGTAATTAGCAATTCGCAGTCATCACATCTTTGAATTACAAATTCTTCACCGGAAACCAGAAAATCCTTGCACTTAATCTCAGTGTTGTTTATGTTTTTATTTCCACAAGAAGGACACTTCTCTAAAGTTTCCATATAATTTCCATTTATAAATTGTTCCACGTGGAACATTTATTAAAAACACTCACATAATAAATTGTTCCACGTGGAACAATTTATCTTATCTCCCCAAAAAAACAAGTAAAACAGAAATATCTGCCGGAGACACTCCGCTAATTCTAGACGCTTGCCCTATGTTTCTTGGCTTAATTTTCATAAGCTTCTCTCTTCCTTCAAAAGAAATAGCATTCAATTTCGTATAATCAAAGTCCGGTTTAAGTTCAATATGTTCAAACTTCCGAATTTTTCCTGCATTCTCTTTTTCTTTTTCAACATATCCTTGGTATTTCACTAAAATTTCAACACATTCCACAACGTCTTTATAATATTCCTTGTCTTTAATTTTCTCTGTATATTCATTAATTGAATTGCTAAATTCAATAATTTCATCCAGAAGCACCTGAGGTCTAAGCAATATATTATATATGCGAGTAGGTTGTTGAATTAAATTTGTTCCTTTTGCTTCGAGGTAATTATTAATTTCTTGGGGGAAAAAATTATTCTTTTTTATAACTTCATTAAATTGAGAAATCGCTTCCTCTTTATCATTTAGAGTACTTAACCTCTCGTCGGAAATCAATCCAATTTTATGTCCAATCGGCATTAGCCTACTATCGGCATTATCTTGTCTGAGGAGTATTCTAAATTCTGCTCGTGAAGTAAACATTCTATATGGTTCATTAGTGCCTTTTGTAACCAAATCGTCTATTAACACTCCTATATATGCCTCATCTCTTTGTAATATTAATGGCTCAATGTTGTTGATTTTTCTTTGAGCATTAATTCCGGCCATTAGTCCTTGTGCGGCTGCTTCTTCATATCCTGTAGTACCATTTACTTGACCAGCAAAAAATAATCCTTCAAATATTTTAGATTCAAGACTATAATTCAACTGAGTTGGCGGGAAAAAATCATATTCTACAGCATAACCCGGTCTTAATATTTGAGCGTTTTCAAATCCTGAAATACTTGTTAGTGCTTCAACCTGAATTTCAAGTGGCAAACTGGATGAAAAACCGTTAATGTAATAATCAATACTATTCCACCCTTCTGGTTCAATAAATAACTGATGCCTATCTTTGTCAGAAAACCTTTCTATTTTATCTTCAATGGAGGGGCAGTATCTTGGTCCACTACCTTGAATTCGTCCTTGAAATAAAGGAGAGTCTTTAAAACCCTTTCTCAATATTTCATGAATCTTATCATTAGTGTACGCTATATAACAACTTCTTTGTTTTATTAGTTTTGGAGTATTAGTATAAGAAAATTTACCCGGATTTTCATCACCCTTTTGTTCAATAAATTTTGTGAAATCGATTGTTCTTCCATCTACTCTTACAGGTGTTCCTGTTTTCAATCTATCAAAATCTATCCCGAAGGTTTTAATCTTTTCAGTTAACCCAATTACTCTATCCTCTCCTATTCTTCCTCCTGTATAATCATTCTGACCAATATATATTTTACCATTTAAAAAAGTTCCACTTGCAATAATTACAGCTTTTGCTTCGAAAGTAACTTTATTGAGAGTGTGTAACAAAATGTTTCCATTATTGTTCTTTTCTATATCAACAACACTGTCTTGCCAAAAAAATAAATTTTCAGTACTTTCAAGAATCTCTCTCCATTTTTGAGAAAACAACATTCTGTCACTTTGGGCGCGTGGACTCCACATTGCAGGTCCTTTTGATCGATTCAGCATTCTGAACTGAATCATAGTATGATCTGTAACTATTCCACTACATCCACCTAATGCATCTATTTCTCTAACAATTTGTCCTTTAGCAACACCACCCATTGCAGGATTGCAACTCATTTGGGCAATATTTTCACGAATCATTGTAATCATAAGAGTTTTTGAACCCAATCTAGCTGCAGCTGATGCAGCTTCACATCCGGCATGTCCTCCGCCAATTACAATTATATCAAAATATTTTCGCATTAAAATTACTTTATACTTTAAATCAACTTAAATCCACTTTTTAATCTAATTTTCCAGAATCGCTAAATATGTATCTTCTTTTTCCCTCATGAGCTGTTTTTGCTTAGGACTTTTATCATTATACCCTAAAACATGTAAAATTCCATGAATAATAACTCGATTTAGCTCCTTTTTAAAATCTACTGATACTTTTTTGCTATTATCATAAACTCTTTCAACACTAATAAACAAATCAGTACTTAAAACCCTGTTTTCCGAATAATCAAAAGTAATTATATCTGTATAATAATCGTGTTTCAGATAATTTTTGTTCATTTCCAGAAGATATTCATCAGAACAAAAAATAATATTTATAAAACCGAAAGTGGACCCTTCAGTTTCAATAACCTGCCGGATCCACTTTTTTAAAATAGTTTTAGAAAGTTTTATCTGTTTAATATCTTCGAAGAAAAAATTAATTTTTCCGGAAGTTTTATTCATGTGCTTTTATTTTCTTTATTACTTTTTCAAAATATTCATTAATTGATTTCTCTCTTTGAATGCTAGTATTATAATTGATACTGCTAATGTAAAATACCATAGTTATGGAGTTAGATTTTTCATCAATTTTTACTTCATCAGCTAACATTTTTATAATCATGTGTGATTCGGGAAACTCCTTATTGTCTAAGTTATCTACTGTGATATTATCCACATCCACTTTCTTAACATATACTTCGTTCTTTCCTGCAATTTGGAAAACCAATTTGTTTTTTTCAGACCAAAATTTAATCTCCACCTTTTTACTTTCCTCTTTCTCTTCCAGAAACACGAAAGCATTTTCAGAAGCTTCTAAAACAGTCATCATAATATTTCCAAAATAGGAATTGAAAATATTAAAATCATCACAGATCTCTTCAACAAATCTCTCGATGTTATGTATCCCGATTTCATTAACAGCTACTACAAGCTTTCTTTCCTTTTGAACCATGTTTATTCAGTATCAATATTTAAAAAATAATTTTCTATCAAGTTTCTATAATAAGTTTTAAACCCAGGGGGCAAACTTTTTAACATTTCGATTTCTCTGTTCCTTTTCCTATTATACTCAAAAATTTCTTCCGGGTTACTTATTTCATAATTTTTTGCTGTTGTACCTTTTCTTTTTTCTTCTTTTTCTCTTTCAATCTCAGCTTTCTCGTGTTCAAGTAATCGCGTAAGAATTCTCTCCTGTCTTAATATTGTTTGTCGGTTTATATTCTTTCTTACGATATCCATTTCAGTTCGTTCCATTTCTGATATAATATTATTTAAATCTTCATTACCTAATCCATCTTTACTAAATTGGTCGGCAATTTCCTTTAACATATTCCTTATAGCCTGCTGTTCTGCAGCCATTCTGGCGAGACTTTCACTCATAGACATTTTCCCTTCAGCGCTTTCACCGGGTTTAGAAGGCATTCCTTGTTGAAGCTGTTCAAGCATTTTATTCATTTGTTCTTGCATTTCACGAAGGTTTTGCATCGAAGGTTTATCGCCCTCTCCCATTTGTTTGCTAGGTTTTCCGTCGTCACCTTGTCCTGCCATTTGCGACATCATATTCTGTAAGCTTTCATTTAATAGCAACACCAGATTATTAATATGCATCATAGCAAACTGCTGTCTTGAATTAGCTGCATGGCGTCTGCGCTCAACCAGATCGTCAAGAGCCTTACTAACATTCATATTAATCTCTGCTATTTCTCGTGTAATGAAATCTTTAACCATAATCTGCCTTTTAGCAATAGCAACTAAAGAATCTTCAACAAACTTAAGATCCTCCATTATTTTTCTTTGTTGCTGAATAAAAACAATATATTTAGGATCATTATAATTTACATCCTTAATTTGCGCAATAAGATCTTCCTGGTTAAAACTAGTTTTCAGAAGATTCTCCATTAGTTGCCTTATAGCCCTGGCGTCTTCAGCCATTGAATCCATAAATAAATCGTCTTGCATCTTTTCAAGCATCTTCTTCATATTTTGAAGATTATTCTTGCTGTTTTTTTGATGTGGCTTAGCCCTATTGTTTTTGTTATTCTGAAGCTCTTTTAAAGCATCTTCAATATTTTTTTCAATCTCTTTTTGTATGTCTTTTGTATCGGCGGTTTCGTTAGGCTTAGATAATTGAGAATTCTTTTCTTCAAAATCTTTAAGTAAATCTTTCGCTCTTTCGAATAGCTCTTCTACTTCTTCTTGTTCTTTAACAACATCTTCAGAATTAGCATTGTTTGTGTTCTTATCTATTGCATCGTTTTGTTCTTCAAGCGCCCTTTCAACAGTATTAATAGACTCATTTAAAATTCTTTCCAACTCAAGCTGCTTATACAATTCAAGCATTCTGTCCAATTTTCTCTCCAAATCTTTCATCTCAAACTGCATTTGGTCAAGTTTTTCAAACAATTCTTCCTTTCCCAACTTTTCCATTTCTTCCTGAATCTTTTTAAATAACTCTTTCATTTCATCAGTCATGATTTCATTGAAAAGTCTTTGTAACTCATCATGCTTTTCTTTAATTTTCTGGTTCTCCTCTCCAAATTGGCTAGATTTCATTTCGTTCTGCTTACTAAGATCGCTAATGTCTTGAATCGCTTTTTCCAAAGCATCTTTTTTGTCAAGAATTTCTTTTAAAATGTTTTCTTGCTCCCAAGTAACTTTATCTGTTTCCAGCATAGACTTTTTTAAAGCATCAAGATCTTCGAATGCCTTCTTAACATCCAATTTATTCTCTTGTAAATCTTTCATAACCTGTTGATCGTTTGCTACTGTTTCTGCAAACATATCCTCATATGAAGGCAAATTAAATGTAAACAAGTTGCTTTTTGAACTCTTTGGGCCATTTATTCCATCGTTATCCCATACAATAAAAAAATATTCGACGATTTCTCCGGGTCTAATATCTATGTCGGATAATGAAAAATGATAATAAAAAGTTTGATTAGAAGAATTTGGGTCGAACTTAATGGGTTTTATGTTAAATGATTCATTATAATATTGATTATACTTAGGATTAAAGATTCTATACAAGAAATTCAAATTAGAGAATCCATAATCATCGTTAATAATACCACGAAAGAAAGTGTGAGATACTAATACCTGGTCTCTTTGCTCTTCTACTGATATTAAAGGAAAACGGTCTGGAATCATTTCTATATAAAAACCCAAAGAGTCGCCAAGTAGTTCCTCGCTACTGTAAGTCAATATGTTGTACTTAAATGATTCTTTAATAGTCTTTTCGAAATTATAAAGCCCTATTCTAACATTTTCAGCTTTATAACTATTGTCGTTAATATTTATAACAATATTATCAACAAATTCAGTGAAAAAATTCCATTTTATATTTGTTCCCTCAGGAATTCGAAGATTTCCGGCATTTAAAAATTGTTCATTGCTTTTACCGGTATATTTAGGATAATCAAGGGCGACAGAGAAGGATTTTATAACAGGTTTTACTTTAACATTAATAGTATAAGGACCAAAAATGTATCCGCCACCATTAAAATAAAATTCTGTATTTTTTGAAAGATTTCTAAACAGATAGGAAAAGCAGTTATTGGATTTTTTATCCATTCTAAAATTCCTGTTACCACTTTCGATAAACACATCTTGAGGAATTTTCGACCCTGATGTATTTATTTCAAGCAAAAAGCTTTCATTAATGTAGGTTTCAAGAGAAGAATTCTTAATGAAAATTTCAAACGGTGCCGGTTTACTGTATTTTATATCATAATATAATATCCTCTCGGCAGGATCTTTAAAAAGTGTGGGAGCATAATAAATACCAAAAGCCAAAAATAGAATAAGCAGTGAAACAATTGGAATAAAAGAATAATTCTTTTTTAGGTTGACAGCAGTATTAAACTGATAAAACAATAGTTTCTTGGATTTTTGTTCTATTCCGGCTATTACAATATCTGATTTTTGATTTTGAAGTATTTCATTAAGTTGTAGCGCATTAAGAATTTTATCATCAATCTCATTTTTAAAATGTTTTCCTAGAATATCAGCGGCTTCATAATAAGTTAGAGACCTTCTAATTTTGAATAATCCTAAAATAGGATTAATAATAAACTTTATGAGTATTATGAGGTTTATAATAATGAAAGAGAACAACAGAAAAGCTCTTACATATTTACTTAAGTATCCAAAATATTCAACAATACTGAAAAACAAATACAGTCCACCTACAAGTAAGACAAATAATATTAAGCCGTATATTATTTTATTATAATAATATCGTTTAATGAATTCTTCAAGTTTTCCTAAAAGTGTTCTATAGTTTTGCAACGTTTTATTGTTTATAATAAAACTCTTATCTTTATAGTATTATTATGTATTACAAAGATACTATCACACCCTATTAAAAATTCAAAAGTTTTCTAAATTAACATTATGTCAAAAAATAAAAAACAAATAAACAGCTACCTCATAGAAAAGATTTGTAATCTTTTCTCTCAAAACCATAAAGCTCAACTAAACTATAAGCAAATTGCTAAAGCATTAGGTGATTTTGGTATTGAAAACAAAAAATTCATACTTCCTGTGCTGTATAAATTGTGTTCACAACAAGTAATTATCGAAGTAACAAAAGGAAAATTTAAAATCAGTCCGAAATATGTTTCAAAACTCAAGGAAATGGCGCCTTTCATTATAGGCACTGTTGATATGAAACAAACAGGAAAAGCGTATATAATAAACGAAGATTTTCTTGAAGACATACTTATAAAACAAAACAATACCAAGAATGCTCTGCATAACGATAAAGTTAAAGTAAGACTATTTCCAAAAAGAAAACACCAGAAGCTGGAGGGAGAAATTATTGAGATTATAGAAAGAAAGAGCAAGAGTTATGTAGGTACATTTAAAACAAATAAAAATTTTGCATTTGTTCTGCCAGACATAAAATCTATGCCACAGGATATTTTTATAAGTAAAGATGACTTCAACAATGCAAAGGATGGACAAAAAGTAGTTGCCGAAATAACAGAATGGCCTGAGAATGCAAAAAATCCATTTGGAAGAATTACTAAAGTTCTAGGTGACCCGGGAGTTAATGAAGTGGAGATTAATGCAATCTTAGAGCAATATGGTTTACCCACTACATTTTCCTCTAAGATAGAAGATGAAGCTAAAAATCTCTCGGATATAATAGCTTCAGAAGAGATCAAAAAAAGAAAAGATTTTAGAAAAATAACAACTTTTACTATCGACCCTGTTGATGCAAAAGACTTTGATGATGCAATATCGCTTAAAGAGGATTCTAAGGGTAATTGGGAAATTGGAGTGCATATAGCAGATGTTTCTCATTACGTAATTTCAGACACATTACTTGATAAAGAAGCATATTCAAGAGCTACATCTATTTATTTAGTTGACCGTGTTATACCTATGCTTCCGGAAGTATTGTCTAATGGATTATGTTCATTAAGACCAAAAGAAGATAAGCTGACATTTTCTGTCGTTTTTACAATTAGTAAGAATTACAAAATTCTAAATTATTGGATTGGAAAAACCATTATAAATTCAGATAGAAGGTTTGCTTATGAAGAAGTTCAGGAAATCATCGATTCAGGAAAAGGAGATTTTAAAAATGAAATATTAGTATTAAATGATATAGCAAAACATATCAGAGAAAAAAGATTCAAAAACGGTTCAATCAGTTTTGAAAAAAAAGAGATTAAGTTCAGACTTGATAAAGACTCAAAGCCTATTGAAACATACGTTGTTGAGCATAATGATTCGCATAAACTTATCGAAGAATTTATGCTTTTAGCTAATAAAACTGTAGCTGAGTATATAGGAAAACCAGAAAATAATAAAACACCAAAAACATTTATTTATAGAATCCACGATATTCCAAATCCTGAAAAGCTTCAATCTTTCAAAGAATTTGTAGCAAAATTTGGTTATAATCTTAAAACTGACAAAAGATTAGATATTTCAAAGTCTTTAAATAATCTTCTTGAGGATATACAGGGAAAAGGAGAGGAAAATCTAATTTCTACTTTAGCCATTCGTACAATGGCAAAAGCAGAATATTCAGTTAATAATATTGGTCACTATGGTTTAGCTTTTGATTATTATTCACATTTTACGTCTCCAATAAGAAGGTACCCGGATTTAATGGCTCACAGATTGTTGTTTGCTTATCTTAATGGCTCTAATTCATTTCCTTCTGCTCAATTCGAGGAAAAGTGTAAGCATTCTTCTGATATGGAAAAACTAGCCCAGGAAGCAGAAAGAGACAGTATTTTTTATAAACAAATTGAATATTTAAGTAGTAAAGTTGGATTAGAATTCGAAGGAGTTATTTCTGGAGTAAGCAAATGGGGTATTTATATAGAATTGAAAGAAAGCAAATGCGAAGGAATAATAAAACTAAACGATCTTAATGATGATTTTTATTATTTAGATGAGGATAATTACCAAGTTATTGGTCACAACAAAAAAACTAGATATAAATTAGGTGATTCTATTAATATAATTATCAAAAAAGCAGATATCTACAATAAGGTTTTAGAGTTTGGACTGGTATAAAAAAAAAGAGGTACTATAAAGTACCTCTTTTTTTTTCTTATATTTTGACTAAATCAAATTCAATCTTCCGTATAATTCTTTCCTATAAAGACCACCAATAGGAAGAACTTTCATTTTACCTTCAATAACAAGGTCAGGATATTTAATACTGAAGATTTTGTTTAGATTAACAATAAAAGACCTATGAATTCTAACAAAATCTTTAGAAGGAAGAATTCTAACCATTTCTTTCATTGTTGTATGCGTAGTATAGCTGTTATCGTTTGTATTAATAACTACATAATCTTTAAGAGCTTCTACGTAAAAAATATCATCAAAGTTGATTTTATTTAATCTATAATCTGCTCTAACAAAGATACTATCCTTATTTTGTTTGTTTTCTATAATAGAATGGTATAGATCTCTTTCTTTTTTAACCTGCTCATCTTTTTCGTGTTTGAAAATAGCAAGCTCGATAGTTGTTTGAAGTTCTTTTTCTTTAAAAGGCTTAATTATATAACCATATGGCTCAATAATTTTAGCTTTCTGAATTGTATTTTCATCAGCGTAAGCCGTAAGGAAAATTACAGGTAATCCGAATCTTTCCTTAATAATATTAGCTGCTTCAATGCCTGACATTTTGTCTTTAAGCATAATATCCATTAATACCAGGTCAGGTTTTTCAGATTCAATCTCTTCAATAGCTTTTTGTCCAGAACTAACAGTACCAGTTACAGTATATCCTAGATTTTTTAAACTTCCCATAATATCTTTTGCCACAATGCTTTCATCTTCTACGATGAGAATTTTTATTTTGCCCATTTTTGTTTGATTTTAAGTTTAAGTATATTTTTTCTAATTATTAGCTATTATAAGACTCTCAAAATTACAAAATTATATTTTCCAACCAAATTTACTAAAAAATTATTATTTAATTTTAAAAGTTCTAATTTTTTTATATTATATGTATTTTTTTTTCGATTATAGATGCTTTTTTTCTGCTTTTAAAAATTAAACAAAATAAATATTATACAGTACCCAGCTTATATTTAAAGAAAATTTATAATATCAACTTACAAAATTGTTAATAACTCTGTTAAAAACCTAATTTTTTACTTATTTCTAGCATTTTTTCAATAGGTTTTCGTGCTTTAATTATTAAATCTTCATTAATCAGTATTTCATTTACTTCATATTCCAAACAGTTACTAATTTTTTCTAGCGTATTCATTTTCATATAAGGGCAATCATTACATAAACAGTTTTCTTCGCTAGGTACAACGATAAATTTTTTATCCGGAGAATATTTTTGCATTTGATGTATTATACCAGTTTCTGTAGCAACAATGAATTCTTTACCTTGATTTGATATAGTATAATTAAGCAGTGCTGTTGTTGAACCAATATAATCAGCTAATTCTAAAATATGAGCTTTACATTCAGGATGAGCTATAAGTTGAGCATTTGGATATTCATTTTTTAATTTTATAACTCTTTCAACTTTAAGAATATCATGAACTTCACAGGTTGCATCCCATAATAACATTTCTCTTCCAGTAATACTATTTATATAACTTCCAAGATTTTTATCCGGAGCAAATATCAATTTTTCATTTTTGGCAAAACTTTCTACTATACCAACAGCATTGCTAGATGTACAAATAACATCAGAAACAGCTTTAATCTCTGATGAGCAATTTATGTATGTTATCACTTTATGATCTGGATATTTATTTCTGAATTTTATGAAATCTTCTGTAGGACATAAAGAAACTAATGAACAGCCAGCTTCCATATCCGGTATAAAAACTCTTTTTTCAGGTGATAAAATTTTAGCAGTTTCAGCCATAAAATGAACGCCACAAAATACAATTACATCGGCATTTGTTTTTTTTGCTTGTTGAGATAAACCCAAACTATCTCCAATAAAATCAGCAATATCTTGTATTTCAGGTATCTGATAATAATGAGCAAGAATTATAGCATTTTTTTCTTTTTTAAGCTTAAGTATGTTATTAACAATTTTTTCTTTTTCCATTAAAAACAAAATATTTTATAAATAATAAATCCGTTGTTTATGTTGGTGTTAATTCTGTTGGCAAAATAAAGTAAAAAGGTTTGATTATTTAAGTTTTCACAATTAATTAACAACTTATGAAACATAATATTTTTTGTAAATGGCTAAAAAACAGACGTTTTTTATAAATATTAACAAGTTGTTAATTTAACATTTAACTGATAAATACTGCATTGCTAACAGCTGAAATTTTTGTAAAAATTGTTGAATATTTGTTTGTAAAAAATGATAACTGCAGCTAAAGATTTTTTCAAATATTAAAGATTTTTTTTAAGCAGAGAGGTTTTTGAAATGTCAAATTAAATTTATAAAAGTTTATCAACACAACAATACAACATTATTAACAACTGCTTGTTCAAAACTGTTATAATAAATTTCTAACTTTGCTCAAAAAGCTAATTTACAAAAAATGGTAGAAAAAATCAAGAATATTTGTGTAGGTTCAGATCATGCCGGATTTGAGTTAAAAGAAGTCATAATTCAAAAACTAAAATCCAAAGGCATGATAGTAAAGGATTTTGGAACTAATTCTCCAGACAGTGTAGATTATCCTGATTTTGTGCACCCTCTGGCAGAAGCTGTTGAAAGTGGTGAATTCAAATTTGGTATAATTACTTGTGGCAGTGGCAATGGAGTGAATATGGTAGCCAATAAATACAATGGTATAAGAAGCGCCTTGTGTTGGAATTCTGAAATAGCAGAACTTGCGCGCCTGCATAATGACGCCAATATTGTTGCCATTCCTGCAAGGTTTATTTCAGAAGATGAAGCTTTGAAAATTGTAGATATCTTTTTAAATACCGAATTTGAAGGAGGAAGACATCAAAAGAGGGTTGATAAAATAAGTAAAACCATATAATTAGACTTTGATGCAGGAGGTATACGAAAAATTTCTATCAGAGAGTGAGTCAAAGGCTTTCAATTTAGCCCACAGAAAAACTATTGCTTTCAATATTTCAAGATATGATGCTTCAGTAAAAAAGGGTAAACTTCAGTATTCAAATCTAGATTTAGCCAAGAAACGAGCAGGTATTATTAAGCATAAAGTATTAGAAAACCTTGAGAATTATCTCAAAGAATTTGACCTGAATATTTCTTCCAGAGGAGTTAAAGTTATTTGGGCTCTAGATGCAATAGAAGCTAGAAAAGCAGTTGTTGAAATATTGGAAAAACATCATGTAAAGCTGGTTGTAAAATCCAAATCGATGATTACGGAAGAGATAGGTCTTGTAGAATGTTTAGAGAAAAATGGTATAGAGGCAATCGAAACAGATTTAGGCGAATATATTGTTCAAATTTCCAACGATAGGCCATATCATATTGTTACCCCCGTAATGCACCGTAGTGCAAAAGATGTTGCTGAAATATTTAATCAGAAATTTGGATTGCCAATAGATAGCACACCTGAAGAAATTACAGCGTTTGTCAGAGAAAAACTTAGAGATAAATTTTTAAAAGCAGGAGCCGGAATCAGTGGCGCCAATTTTATAATTGCCGACCCGGGGGCTGTCGGACTTACGGAAAATGAAGGAAATGGCGTGATGTCAACAACATTCCCTGAAGTTCATATTGCCATAGCCGGTATTGAAAAAATGATTCCAACATTAAACGACCTTGATCTTTTTTGGCCGCTTCTTTCAACTCACGGGACTGGACAAAAAGTTACAGCATATAATTCTATATTTACCGGACCACGTCAGAAGGGTGAAGCCAACGGACCACGATTTATGTACGTGATATTGCTTGACAACGGCAGATCAAATGTATTAGCCCAGATACCCCAAAGACGTGCATTATCATGCATAAGATGCGGTGCTTGCCTAAATGGTTGTCCGATTTACAGAAACATAGGCGGCCATGCTTATGGAACGGTTTATTCCGGTCCAATAGGATCTGTTATTACACCTCATTTGCAGGGCATGGAAATTTATAAACATTTAAGCTATGCTTCGTCATTGTGCGGCAAATGCTCAGAAGTATGCCCTGTTGGAATAGACCTACATTCTCAGCTTCTAAACAACAGAAATTATTCTGTTGTAAATAATCTTGTTCCTTCTATTGAAAAACGAGGAATGAAAATTTGGAAAATAGCTATGAAAAATCGCTGGATGCTGGATTTACCTCCATCCAATGTCAAAAATTTCTTTGTCAAAAAGCTTTTTGGAAAAACCTGGGGAAAGAGAAGAACTTTGCCGGTTGTGTCTAAAAAGACATTCGGAAAGTTGTGGAAAGAATTAAGTGAGAAGTGAAAAGTTAAAAACTAAAAGTTATAAGCCGAGTATTATCATTTCATCAGCTTCAGGGGGCTGAGGGGGGTAAAGCAGTGCAAAGGAAAGAGAACAAAGAGGGGTGGTTCTGGCACTTGAAACCACGACAATGAGAATACGTCATCTCGACCAAAGCGAAGGGAGAGATTCCGTTGATTAGCGCTCATTTGCGGTATATCGAACGTAAGTGAGATATCCCGCGCAATTTCTTACAACTCCCTTAACAATATCTTTTCAGAATAGAATCCACTGAACCAATGTAACCACCTCCAAACAAGTTCACATGCACCATTAGAGGGTAAAGATTTGCAATATCAATAGCTTCTTGCCAGTTTTTTTCAAGTGGATATTCTGCATTATAATAAGCATAAAAACTTTCAGAAAATCCTCCAAACAACTTAGACATTGCAATATCCATTAATCTGTGTCCGTAATATACAGCAGGATCGTAAATACATGCCTTACCATGAGAGCCTGTCATGAAATTTCCACTCCATAGATCGCCATGGAGTAGGGAAGGGGGTTCTGTTGGGAAAAACCCGGAAAGTTTATTATATATTTTTTCAAATCGACTTTTTGTTTCCCGCCCAAGTTTTCCGTTGTCTGCAGCAAGTTTTATCTGTTTCCCCAGTCTCTGTTCAATAAAGAAATCTATCCAACTTTGCTTAAAATCGTTACACTGATGTAAGCTTCCGATATAATTATTATGATCCAAGCCAAAGTTTAAGGAGGTTTGCTTATGAAGTTTGGCCAAGCTTTTCCCAAAGTCTTCCCAAAAATTTCCTATGTTTTGTTGAGATTCAATATACTCGAGCAAAAGCCATGATATTTGTCCTTCAGTTCCAACTCCAATAACTTCCGGTATCTGAAGAATTCCGGCAGATTTAAGCAGATTTAATCCTTTGGCTTCTGCTTCAAACATATTTGGATAGCGCTTAGCTATGTTCCACTTTAGAAAAAACTTACCTTCATTAGTATTAATTATTGCCGAATCGTTTATACAACCACCGGAGGCATAGCTTGAATTAATAACATGTATTTCTTTACTGTAGGTTTCTGAAAGAAATTTGCCAATAGAATAGCCTAGTTCTGAGGATATCATATATGAAGATTTGATTGAAGTTAAAATAATGTTTGTAAAATTAAGAAAACTGTTAATTTTGCAGAACAAAAAAAGGGGAATTAGCTCAGTTGGCTAGAGCGCTTGGCTGGCAGCCAAGAGGTCATCGGTTCGAATCCGTTATTCTCCACAATATGCAGAGACGCCACGCATGGCGTCTCTACGGAATAAATTTTTTATTTAAAAAACAACAGATAAGTTCCCGCCACTAAAATTACAGCAACAACGAAATATCTTACGAACCCTGCGCCTTTTTTAATAGCCATATGGCTTGCAATATAAGCTCCGCCGGAATTTCCGACCGCCAGAATTAATCCGGCAACCAAATCGATTTTGCCGGAAATTATAAACACTCCGAGTGCAAAAGGAGTAAATATCAAGTTTATAAAGACTTTTAGCGCATTTGCTTTTACAAGGTCGTATCCGGCATTCATAACCAGTGCCGATAATAGAAATATTCCAACACCTGCTTGTATAAAACCGCCATAAACTCCTACCAGAAAAAAAACGGTAATTCTCAATGGGTAGTTAATTTTTGCAAGGCTTAAATCTTTACCGTTGAGCCATCTGTTGGAATTGAAAAACATGGGAATAAGCATAATAAACATAACTACGGCAACAACTATTTCAACAGCCCTTGACGGAAGTTCCAAAACAATAAAAGCACCTGCTACACTCCCCAATATTGTAGGTAATGCCAGATAAAAACCAGTTTTTATATCGAGCATTTTTTTTCGGTAAAAAGTAGCACTGCTGACAATATTCTGAAATAAAATGCCAATACGGTTTGTTCCATTGGCAACATGTGGGTCGAGTCCGATAAACATTAATGCAGGCAAACTTATCAAAGAGCCGCTACCTGCCAAAGTGTTAATAAATCCGCAAACCACACCTACTACTAGAATAAGCAAAATATTTTCTATGCTCATAGAGTCACACTTTTTATATATGGCAAAAATAGGAAATAAAGCTGTAAGTCGGCAGTCGGCAGTTAATAGCCATCAGAGAAAAAGTTTTTTTAACAAAAACTGTTGATTGCCGACTGCCGACTGTTGACTAAAAACACTATATTTATACCCCAAAAAGACGGTATGCTTATAATAGGAATAGCCGGTGGTTCTGGTTGCGGTAAATCCACCGTTGTGAAAAAAATTATAAAAAGGCTTTCAAAAGACAGCGTTTGTGTTATTTCACAAGACTCATACTATAAAGACCTCGGTCATTTGTCTGCCGAAGAAAAGCTTAAAATAAACTTTGACCATCCTTCTGCGATTGAGTTTAGCTTGCTGGAAAAGCATCTTAAAATTCTTAAAGAAGGTAAGCCAATTGAAATGCCGATATATTCATATGTTACATGCGGCAGAGCTAAAGAAACCATTACCGTTAATCCCTGTAACGTAATTATTGTTGAAGGCATTCTTATTCTAAACAAGTCTAAGCTGAGAGAATTGATGGATATGAAAATTTTTGTTGATGCTGATGCCGACGAAAGACTTATGAGAATTATTTACCGCGATATTGAAGAAAGAGGCAGAACATTTATAGAAGTGCTTGAACATTACGAAAAATATGTAAAACCAATGCACCTACAATTTATTGAGCCTACAAAAAGATATGCAGAATTAATTATACCACAAGGTGGAGATAATCTTGTGGCTATTGATATTATAACTTCTATGATAAAATTGAAGCAAAAAGAAAAACTACCCGAGCAAGCAGTTTAAAATAATATGATTAAATACAACTTTCATTCTCACTCAGAGTTTTGCGATGGAAAAGAAAAACTCGAAGACTATATAAATGCGGCAATTAGCAAAGGTTTTAAAGCTTTTGGCTTTTCTCCTCACTCTCCTCTTCCTTTTGAAAATGAATGGAGTATAAAAGAAGAAAATTTAGATTCATATATTAAAACAGCTCAAGAATTAAAGAATAAGTACAAAGGCAAAATCGACATTTATACAGGAATAGAGCTGGATTATATTCCAGGATATTCTGATGATTTTGAAAAAATTACTAAGAACGGGAGATTTGATTATAGAATAGGATCCGTTCATCTTGTAAGGATTAAAAACAGCCCAGAAACCTGGTTTATTGATGGCAAAGAAGAGTTTTTTTTCACAGGCATTGATAAACATTTTGGAGGAGATGTAAAGAAGGCGGTTGAGGCTTTTTATATGCAGACCATAGAAATGCTTCAAACACAGAAATTCGATATTATAGGGCATTTCGATAAGGTAAAAATGCATAATAAAGAAAGGCTTTTTTCAACAAAAGAAAACTGGTATAAAAACCTTGTAAATATTACCCTTCAAGAGATAAAAAAACAAAACCGAATAGTTGAGCTCAACACAAGAGGTGTATATACCGGCAAATCCAATGAGTATTTTCCTTCTGAAGAAATTCTTTATGAATGTAAAAAACTGGAGATTCCACTTATGATAAGCACCGACTCTCATATGCCGGAGCAGATAGATAATCATTTTGCCGAAGCCTATTATATGTTGAAAAACATAGGCTTTACAAAAGTTGTTACTCCTTTTTTTGAAGCGGAATTGTAAGACAACTCTCGAGAGATAATTAACCCTTAAGTCCCCGTATATGTCGATTTAGGGGGACAATAGCTTTTCAGAGAGCACTTAATTATGGGTATTTCCTTATTTGAAGCGCTGGGTGTGTTTTGTTTTAAATTTCGTGCAAATTTGCAATCAACCATATTAAAATTTACTTTTTAGATTTGGTTCTTTTTAATCATTTACCTGCAGTTATGTGATTCAAGGCAAACCTTATCCTTTTTTTAAAACCTTAGTAGTAAAAACATAAACCCTTAACCAGCAACCTTATTAGCTTATTAAAGAAGCTTTTCATCAGATATATTGGGTGCATGGAAATAAGAAAGTGTAAATGATCAAGTAATAAGTTTTAAAGAAAAAAAACATCATCAAAAACGTCAATTTGATTACTTTTGCACTTTAACGGAAGTATCTTATGAGCGAAAACATCAAGCACGAATGTGGCATAGTATTGCTAAGGCTGCTGAAACCAATCGAATACTACCTTTTCAAATACGGCACTGCACTTTACGGGTTAGACAAAATGTATCTGTTGATGGAAAAACAACACAACAGAGGGCAAGATGGTGCCGGAATCGGATGTATAAAATTCGACATGGATCCGGGAAGCCGCTACATGCGCAGAATTAGAAGCAACTCAGCCAATCCGTTGAAAGATATTTTCGGACAGATTCATACCAAATTAGCTGCCGTTAAAAAAGAAAACCCTGAGCGCCTTAATGACTCAAATTGGCTTAAAAAACACATCGAACTTGTAGGAGAGCTTTACGTAGGGCATCTCAGATATGGAACCTTTGGCAGAAACAGCGTTGAATATTGTCATCCTTTCCTTAGAGAAAACAACTGGATGTCGAAAAACCTCATGATAGCAGGCAACTTCAATCTTACAAACGTTGATGAATTATTTGAAAGCCTTGTTAATATTGGTCAACATCCTAATGAAACCTCTGATACTGTTACTATTCTTGAAAGAATGGGGCATTTTCTTGATGATGAGAACGAAGATTTATATAGAAAATATAAAGCGCAGGGCTATACAAAAAAAGATATTTCTCCTCTAATAACAAAACACATCGACATAAAAAATATTCTCACAAATTCTTGTAAAACATGGGATGGTGGATATGTAGTTGCAGGCCTTATGGGGCATGGCGATTCTTTTGTGATGAGAGATTCTTCAGGAATTAGGCCGGCGTTTTATTATCACGACGACGAAATTGTAATTGCCACCTCAGAAAGGCCGGCAATTATGACAGCCTTGAATGTGAATTTTGAAGATATTAAAGAACTTGACCCGGGTCATGCACTTATAGTTAAGAAAGACGGAGATATTATTGTTGTGCAATGCTCAAAGCCAGCAACTAAGAGATCCTGTAGTTTTGAGAGAATATATTTCTCAAGAGGTACAGATGCAGAAATTTATCAGGAAAGAAAAAAGCTTGGAAAATTATTGGTGCCTGCTACATTGAAAACCATAAATTTCGACCTTGAAAACACAATTTTTTCTTACATACCCAATACTGCTATAGCGGCTTTTAAAGGCATGGTTGAAGGTTTGAACGACTTTTGTGATGAAATTAAAAAAGATAGAATTCTTGAGTTGGGAAGCAAGGTAACAGAAGAAAATCTTAAAAACATATTAAACATTAAACCCAGAGTCGATCAGGTTGCGGTTAAAGACGCTAAGCTTAGAACATTCATTACTGATGATGCCGCCAGAGACGACTTGGTTACACACGTATATGATGTTACTTATGGATTGGTTAGAAACGGCATAGACAATCTCGTTGTAATTGATGACAGTATTGTAAGAGGTACAACCTTGAAGCAAAGTATTATAAGAATGTTGGACAGGCTCAATCCTAAAAAGATTGTTGTTGTAAGCTCTGCACCCCAGATAAGATATCCCGATTGCTATGGTATTGATATGACTAAGCTTTCGGATTTTATCGCCTTCCGTGCAACTATAGAACTGCTAAAAGAAACACATCAGTCGCACATTATAAACGAAGTTTATAAAAAGTGCAAAGAACAAGAGTTTGCTCCTAAAGAGGAAGTGATAAACCATGTTAAGGCTATATATAAACCATTCAAGCCCGAACAGATTTCTGCCAAAGTATCGCAATTACTACATGCGAACGACGTAAGAGCTGAAGTAAATATTGTTTACCAAACAATTGAAGATTTACACACAGCATGTCCGGGTAATACCGGCGACTGGTATTTTACCGGCGATTATCCAACGCCCGGAGGAAACAAGGTAGCCAACAAATCGTTTATAAATTATATAGAAGGCAAAAACGAAAGGGCATATTAACTTTGCCTTTTTAAAAGCGAAGCCCGATGTCTAAATACATTCAAAATCTTATACTTAGAGGAGAACATCAGCAACAGGATTTTAAATTTCAGGTTAATGATGCCAGAAAAATTGCCCGAACTCTGGTGGCTTTTGCCAATACCGATGGCGGTAAATTACTAATTGGGGTTAAGGATAATGGCGTAATTGCCGGTGTTCGCACCGAGGAAGAATACCACATGATTGAATCAGCCGCAGAGCTTTATTGTAAACCCGAAATAGATTTTGCTTTCAGATCGTGGAATATTGACGGAAAGAAAATTCTTGAAATAGATGTTCCTAAAGCCAATGTTAGACCATTTTATGCTCTTTCAGAAGATGATAGATGGATGGCTTATGTCAGGGTTAAAGATGAAAATATATTGGCAGCCCCTGTGCAGCTTAAATATTGGAAAAGGTTGCAACAACCACAAGGAACAATTATTAAGTACTCTCAGAATGAAGAAATTCTACTAAAATTTCTAAGTGAAAACCCTAGTATCACTATAGACAAATATTGTCATTTTGCAGGCATTCCCAAATATCTTGCTGAAAACACAATTGTAAACCTTATGGTAGCCGGATTAGTTGAAATGACACAAGATGAGCACAATCTTTGGTTTAGGTCTTCTTGTTTAAATGAATAATGCAAAAGCCTTAAAACAGTGATTTAAACGCCCCTTTAATTCTACACTAGCAATTTCTGACTATTTTTTTTCCGCTTTTCAGAAATTTTTATTATCTTTTCAGGCTATTTCAGTAATTATTAGCATTTTAATACGGAATATTACTAATAAAAACTTGTATTATGGTAAGAAAGATTTACAGTCTAATTCTAATTAATGTAATCGGGTTTTTCCCATTATTTGTTTCTGCCTCTCAAGATAGTCTTGATTTCAGAAAGTATGAAAAAACAAAGCAAACATTGCAAAACAACCGACCTGATTTTTCAAACGGCATAAAGAGAGAAAGTTTAAAAAAACTCGATGTTAATTTTGAAAATGAAAATGTTTTGGAATTAAACAATTTGTCAGGGAAGATAAATCATCAAAATGTTGAAAAAACGTCACCGCCTTTTGCGGAGTTTTCATCTAATCAAACGGTAGTTATTGGCTCAGCGAAAGTTAAATTTACCGACCTTTCATCTAACCGACCTACTCAATGGCAGTGGACTTTCCCCGGTGGCATTCCATCAAGCTCCACAGAAGAGCATCCGGAGGTAGTATATCTTACTCCGGGAACGTATAATGTTTCGCTAACTGTTACAAATGCCTTTGGAAGCAATTCACAAACAAAAACCGGATATATTCAGGTTCAGGCTTTAAACCCGGGTGCTTATAATGATAATGTTACAATAGGAACAGGCACAAACACTCAAGTGTGGCCATTGGGCTGGACTCAAACTCAAAGATTTATCAGAAGTGCTGCTGTATATACTGCTGCTGAAATCGGACAAGCCGGAGTTATTGAAAGGCTGGCTTGGTACACTAATACAGCACAAGGAAGCAGATATGGAAAAATCTATCTAAAGCATGTATCATATGCAGCTTTTTCATCTACCAGCACTTGGGAAAATATTACCGAAGGTGCAGTAGCAGTTTGGGAAGGCAATTTTACAAATGCAGCAGGCTGGAGATTGTTTGATTTGAGCACAAAATTTTCATATAATGGATCTAGCAATTTACTGGTACTTGTTGAGGTTGATGGTCCTTGGACAAACAATAACAGCGCCACAAGATACACAGCTAAAACAAACTCACACCAGATTTGGTCAAGTGGGGGAGAAGCGGGCTCACCGCCAACAGGAAACGGAACATTATCGGCCAACAGACCTAACATTAACCTGGGATTTAATGTCAAGAAGTCGGCCCCTGTTGCAGAGTTTCTAACTCCCGCGTATTTTGACGGATTTGAAAATCACATTGATTTTGCTTTGTCTTTTTATCCTTGGGCTATGGTAGATGGCGACGGTTCTGCCACGTATTCTATTGCAAACACGTTTTTTCCAAATAATGGATATACAGGCTCGTTTATTTTGTTTAATCCCTCTAATGCATCTCCGCCACTTGGAGGAGCGTGGGCCCCAAAAAGCGGCAATAAATACGCAGCTTGTTTTGCGGCAATAAATTTCCCTAACAACGACTGGTTAATTTCGCCACGAGTTCAGCTTGGTAGTAATTCTTCTTTAACATTTTGGGCAAAATCCATAACAGATGCTTATGGCCTTGAAAGATTCAAGGTTGGAATTTCAACAACAGGAACAAATCCTGGCGATTTTACCTTTATTTCAACTAATCCATATGTTGAGGCTCCAACAACATGGACAAAATATAATTATAATCTTTCTGCCTATAACGGACAAGCTGTATATATTGCTATTCAGTGTGTTTCAAATGATGCTTTTGCCTTTTTTGTGGATGATTTTATAATTCATTCTAGCGGTGCAACCGTAAACCTTTTCGAAGGTGATTACGGTTATTTTGTTGATATGTCTGCCGGCAATCCGGATGTGTGGGCTTGGAATATGCCCGGTGGAAGTCCGGGGTATGCTCTTGAACAGCATCCGCAAATGCAATACAATGTTGCAGGCACATACAATGTTTCTCTAACTGCCGCAAACATAGGAGGTAATAATACGCTTACGAAAAATGCTTTTGTAAATGTGACAGGAAGAGCGCCAATAGCTGATTTTTATGCTTCTGAGTATAATGGATTTACAAATGATTATTTTGAACCTTTTATTCCCAAAGGTGGGTATGTGAATTTTCAGGATGCCAGCGAAAGAGTTCCTACCGCATGGAGTTGGAATTTTAACGGAGGTGTTCCGTCAACTTCAAGTGTTAAAAATCCGAATGGCATCACCTACGGCAATCAGGGGCGATATGATGTTGTATTAAACATTTCCAATAATTTCGGATCAGATGCTGTTATGGCTGAAAGATACGTTAATGTTGGCTGCTGTGATTATATAACCAACATTCTTCCCTTAGATGCCCTTACTTATTATGGACTGGCTGTTCAAGGGTATTTGCCCGGCCATAATGAGTACGGAATGACAGCATATGCTGAGAAATTCTCAACTACAGCTTCAGGAAAAATTAATAGTGTTGATTTACTTGTCATCTTTGCTGAAGGACCATCTAGTGTTACTATTTCTGTTTGGAATGAAATAGGAGATCTTCCGGGAACTTTGCTTGGCTCCAAAACAATACCTATGAGTGGCTTTACTCCCATGGCGTGGAATACAATAGATTTTGACACGCCGATAAATGTATCTGGTAATTTTTATATAGGATACCAAATTAATTATGGAACGCCTCACAATTACAATAATCACATGTTTCTTGTAGCAATGATGCAAGATAGGGGGCCTGATGCACCTGAAAGTATGTACACTGTTTATGGGGGCAATTGGTATAATGTTGATTGGCTTTTTGATGGATTAGCTTCAGCGTTGGCAATAATTCCTCATTTTTGTTATGAAGGAGCAGAAGTGCTTAATTATAATATAAGTGCATCTGCAGGAACAAATGGTTCAATAAATCCCAGTGGAAATGTTTCAGTTATAGAAGGAGGAAATCAAAGTTTTAGCATTAATCCGAACTTTGGATATCATATTAATGATGTTAAGGTTAATAACTTAAGTGTAGGACCTGTCTCCTCATATCAGTTTTCACAGGTTTGGGCAAATCACACTATTAATGCAACATTTGCAATTAATGTTTATGAAATAAGATCCATCCCCGGACCAAATGGTACAATCAACCCAAGTGGAAATATTAATGTTACTCACGGCAACAACCAAAGCTTTACAATAATTCCTGACGAAGGTTATAGAATTTTGAATGTGGTTGTAAATGGGTCAAGCATTGGCACACCATCATCTTATACATTTACCAATGTTCAGCAAAACCATTCTCTTGAAGTAGTGTTTGCAATAAAAACATACACAATTAATGTAACATCAGGACCAAATGGAGGAATAATGCCGGACGGAGTAGTTGAAGTTAATCATGGATCTAGTCCTACATTTTATATGCAGGCAAATTCGGGTTATTATGTTGGAAATGTTTTTGTAAATGGTGCTAGCGTGGGAGCTGTTTCAAATTATAAATTTAATAATGTAACATCTAACCATAATCTTCATGCAATCTTTACCAATGTTAATAACCTCGGAGATGTTAACGGTGATGGTTTTATTAATGTTTTGGATATTGTTTTAATGGTTCAACAAATTAACGACTATTCTCCGGCTGGATTTTTAGCTAATAATGCAGATTTAAATACTGATGGACTAATAAACATCGCCGACTTAACATTGTTAATTACTTCAGTTATTAATCAGTAACTTTGCACAAGCATTTGTAAAACAAAGTACGTCTTAATTATATAAAAATCATGACCATGAAATCAATGGGTAAACTATTATTAATAGGGTTAGCAATAATGTTGATGGCGTCTTTTTCTTTAAAAAGCCAGTCAGTAATCAAAATTAGTCAAAGCACCATAAGTCTTATTAGCGCAGGCAATCTAACAGCCTTGCATTTTGAAGTAACGACTAAAGACGTTGATAAAATTACCGCAAAAATGCTTATTCCGGGATATCAACTTGTATGCAATCCCAAAGAAACCAAATTAAGCTGCATAGTTTATAGCATGGAATTAACTCCTTTTCCTGCAGGGGATACTGAAATAATAAAACTTGAAGGCATCTCCGACGACAATGAATTCATTTGGGAAAAAGCCGAGGCCTCTGATGTTAACCATAAAACAGTGTTTTTGGAAACGGTTGTGGAGTAGGTATAGAGGTATAGGGTATAGGGGTATAGGGGATCTTGCGCCTTTTGCGAGGAATTTTTAATTGTTTCGCAGAGACCAAATAAATTGGCAAAACTCTTCAATTTACACCCTCTATTAACTAATTATCACATTGTTATTCTAATTTAAGTTGTAATTTTGCGGCAAATTTTTGCCAGATTTTTGTTTTATATTAAAGTCAGGCTATCAAAAAGCTGTTTAAATTTTCACTATATGGATAAATCAAAAAAATTGTTTGAGGAATTTCCTCCTGTTTCTACTCCGCAGTGGGAAGAACAAATAATGCAAGACCTTAAGGGAGCAGATTACGAAAAGAAACTAATCTGGAAAACCACAGAAGGCTTGAAAGTAAAGCCGTATTATCGTTCAGAAGATCTTGAACAACTTGCGCACATGCAATGTGTCCCCGGAAAATCTCCTTTTGCAAGAGGAAACAAGACGAATGATAATGATTGGGAAATTCGTCAGGATTTTGAGGAAGCGGATGTTGCTAAGGCAAACGCGATGGCTGTTAATTCATTAAAAAAGGGAGCTTGCTCTGTAGGATTTAATGCCGAAAACATTACCTCTGCCGAAAGCCTTAAAAAAGCCTTGAAAGACATTAACATTTCTGAAAACCCGGTTCACTTCTTTCACTCAAAAAACTATTCTAATCTTCTGGAATTATTAACTCAGGAAAGTTCAGATAAAAATGCGCTTGGCTCATTCAACTTTGATCCTCTTGGGTATTTTCTTCTGTATAACAAGTTCTATCAAGGATTTGACAAAAACATTGAAGATACTATAAGTCTTATTAAAACAGCAAAAGAGAAATTCCCCAAATTCCATGTTATAAATATCAATGGACAGAATTTTCACAACGCCGGCGCTGTTGTAGTGCAGGAACTAGCATTTACTCTGGCTCAGGCTAATGAATACCTTGCAGCTCTCACTGAAAAAGGCCTTTCTGTTGATGATATAACTCCAAGAATGAGGTTTACAATAGCAATAGGCTCTAACTATTTCCTTGAAATTGCAAAAATTCGCGCTCTAAGAATACTGTGGGGTAAAATAGTTGAGCAATATAAGCCTTCTGATGAGAACTCTCAAAAAGCATTTATACACGGAGAATGTTCAACATGGAACAAAACTATTTACGATCCTTATGTAAATATGCTTAGGACTACAACTGAAGCAATGTCGGCGGCTATTGGCGGAATAGACAGCTTTACTGTTACGCCGTTTGATGAAACATTTAAGAAATCCGACGATTTTTCATACAGAATTGCCCGCAATCAGCAAATAATCCTCAAGGAAGAAGCATACTTTAACAAAGTTGTTGACCCATCTGCAGGCTCATACTATATTGAAAACCTTACAGAAATGATAGCTGAGGCTACGTGGAAACTATTTGTTGAGGTAGAAACCCAGGGAGGATTTATTAAATCTGTTGAAAGTGGTTTTATCAAGAATGAAATTGAAAAAACATGCCAGCAGAGAGATATTGATATTGCAATGCGTAAGCAAGCTTTTGTTGGAACCAACATCTATCCTAATACATTAGAAAAAATGATTGATAAGCTTCAGCCGACAGCAAAACTTTCAGCTCTTGGCGGATTGAGGCAATATAGAGGTACTCAGGCTTTTGAAGCATTGAGGCTTGCGGTAGAAAATCATGCTAAGGAAGGATTTAAAATTCCTTCAGTATTTTTGTTTACCTATGGTAATCCTGCAATGCGCAAAGCAAGAGCAGGTTTTGCATCAGGATTTTTCGGTGTTGTTGCCTATGATATAATAGACAACAATGGTTTTAAAACAATAGAAGAAGGCGTGAAAGCCGCTATCGAATCAAAATCGGAAATAGTAGTATTATGCAGCAGCGACGAAGAATACGCTGAAATGGCTGCCGCCGCAACTATGATTAAAGAAAAAGCACCTAACACAAAAATTTTGGTTGCAGGTAACCCAACCGAAATTATTGACCAGTTAAAAACAGCCGGCGTTGACGGTTTTATCCATATGAAAACAAACGTATTGGACGCGTTAACCAATTATAATGAAAAATTTGGAATATAAATACGGATAGGGACAAGGCATTGCCTTGTCCCGACGGTAATGGACAAGGCACTGCCTTGTCCCGACGGTAATGGACAAGGCACTGCCTTGTCCCAACAGTCCCAACGAAAAAACGAAAAAAAAAATGAGACCAGATTTTAAAAATATTTCATATAAATCCCTAAAGAAATCAGAAATCAAATTTTCTGAATGGGAAAAGAAAAATGATAATAAAAAGGATTGGATTACGTCTGAGCAGATTGCTGTTAAACCTGTTTACGGTGCCGACGACCTTTTAAACATGGAGCATTTAAGTTATGCTGCCGGGTTGCCGCCATTTCTCCGAGGACCATATTCTACAATGTATGTTCAAAGACCATGGACAATTCGACAGTATGCGGGTTTTTCAACGGCAGAAGAGTCAAACGCCTTCTATCGCAGAAACCTTGCTGCCGGACAAAAAGGTTTGTCAGTGGCTTTCGACCTTGCTACTCACAGAGGTTACGACTCAGACCATGAAAGAGTTGTTGGTGACGTTGGTAAGGCCGGTGTTGCTATAGACTCTATTCTGGATATGAAAATCTTGTTTGGTAATATTCCTCTAGATAAAATGTCTGTTTCAATGACAATGAACGGAGCTGTGCTTCCGATTATGGCGTTCTATATTGTAACGGCAGAAGAGCAAGGTGTTTCTATGGACAAGCTTAGTGGAACAATACAAAACGACATTCTTAAAGAATTCATGGTTCGTAATACATATATCTATCCTCCTCTTTCATCAATGAGGATAATTGCGGATATATTTGAGTTTACTTCTAAGAACATGCCTAAGTTTAACTCTATTTCTATTTCCGGATATCATATGCAAGAGGCCGGTGCTACTTGCGATATAGAGCTGGCATATACTTTGGCCGACGGTTTGGAATATCTTCGCACAGGAGTAAATGCAGGTATGGATATTGACTCGTTTGCACCAAGGCTTTCTTTCTTCTGGGCAGTTGGCATGAACCATTTTATGGAGATTGCCAAGATGCGCGCTGCAAGAATGCTGTGGGCAAAATTGGTTAAACAGTTTAATCCAAAAAATTCAAAATCATTGGCATTGCGCACACATTGTCAGACCTCAGGATGGAGTCTAACAGAGCAGGATCCTTTCAATAATGTTGCAAGAACATGCATTGAAGCTATGGGTGCTGCATTAGGACATACGCAATCGCTACACACTAACGCACTTGACGAGGCTATTGCTTTGCCAACCGACTTTTCAGCTAGGATTGCCAGAAACACCCAGCTTATCATACAGGAAGAAACCAATGCTTGCAAAGCTATTGATCCTTGGGCAGGCTCGTATTATGTTGAAGCACTTACACATGAAATTGCACAACGTGCCTGGGCGCATATAGAGGAAGTTGAAAAACTAGGAGGAATGGCAAAAGCTATTGAAACCGGTTTGCCAAAAATGCGTATCGAAGAGGCTGCTGCAAGAAAGCAAGCCAGAATAGATGCCGGAAAAGATATTATTGTTGGTGTGAATAAATTTAGACTGGAAAAAGAAGACCCTATCGAAATTCTCGATGTTGACAACACCGCTGTAAGAGCATCTCAGATTAAAAGACTTGAAAAACTGAGAGCTGAAAGAAATGAAGCTGAAGTTACCAAAGCTTTGGAAGCAATTACTCATGCTTGTGAAACAGGAAAAGGCAATTTGCTTGAGTTGGCTGTTGATGCAGCAAGAAAAAGAGCTTCGCTAGGCGAAATTTCGATGGCTTGTGAAAAAGTTTTTGGCAGGTATAACGCCGTTATACGTTCTATATCAGGAGTATATTCTATGGAAATTGAAAATAATGAATTGTTTGCCAAGGCAAGAGCTATGGCAGATGAATTTGCAAAGATTGAAGGCCGCAGACCACGTATTATGATTGCGAAAATGGGTCAGGATGGCCACGACAGAGGAGCAAAAGTTGTAGCAACCGGCTATGCCGACATGGGATTTGATGTTGACATCGGACCTCTGTTCCAAACGCCTAAAGAGGCGGCAAAACAAGCTGTTGAAAACGACGTACATATAGTAGGAGTATCAAGTCTCGCAGCCGGACATAAAACCCTTGCCCCACAAATTATTCAGGAGCTAAAAGACCTTGGCAGAGATGATATTATGGTTATTGTAGGAGGTGTAATACCGCCACAAGATTATCAATTCCTATATGACGCAGGAGTAGTGGGCGTATTTGGCCCGGGCACCGTAATTGCCGAAGCAGCAATTAAGATGTTGGAGATTTTAGTCGGCAGTCGTAAGTAGGAGGTGGTTTGGGGTTTGAGGTTCGGGGTTGCTCGTCGTTTGACAACCACGTCATATCGACCGTCAGGGAGAAATCCCGTTGTCAGAGAGCCCCGTCATATCGAACGTTAGTGAGATATCCCGTGGATATCCGCGACCCTTTTAATAAACTAATCCTAATTTCAACGGGATCTCTCGTTAACGCTCGAGATGACGAGCATGGAACAACTAGATCCCTCACTGACGTTCGGGATGACGATGCGCTTTATTGATGGAGGAAAAGGAAAAAGGACGGCGCAGCCGTCCTTTTTCCTTTTATTCTCAATCCTTAGAATGTCACCCTGAGCAAAGCGGAGGATATGGTTGATGAAGCATGCGTCCGGACAGGGCAGGCCCTGTCGACTTCCAACTTACCTTACCATAAACTTCTTCACAACCGCCTCATTCTTATTGTAAATTCTTAGCATATAAATGCCTGGATTTACATTAAATGTTTCTTCAATGTAAGCTCCTGATTTCAAGCAGTTGCCTGTATATTCATGTTTATATAACGGTTTTCCTGTTATATCAAATACTTCCACCACTACATCAGGCAGAGGAGAAGAGAACACAACATTAAGTTTGCTATTATTGTGGCTTAATCTGTGAATAACAATTCTTTCAGCCTCAGATTTATCACAAATTACAGAAATAGGTCCGTAGGTAGCGTGTTTACCATCAAAATCATTTTGAGTAAGCTGGTAATACATAATGTTGTCAAATATTACAGCATCGAACACAGAATAGTTGCTGATTGTAGAAACAGTTCCTTTTCCATCAACAACTTTCACCACCTGCCAATTGTTGGCGTTAGGGCTTCTTTCCAGCACAAAGTAATCATTGTTTATTTCTGTAGCAGTAACCCATTTAACTATAACCCCATTTTCACCGCATTCAGCTGTGAAAGAAAGTAGTTCGATAGGGAGTGGGTTTTCGACGAATGTACCACCCAGTGCATAATATGAAAAACCGGAAACGCCTGTGCGCTTGACCCAGTATGCTCTTGTGTCTAAATCTATCAATTCAACGCCATCATGAGTACCTGGAATAAACCATATATCAGTGCCTTCAGATTTCTTAACCATTCTAAGATTATCTGCATAAATGGGGTCAATTTCAATTATACCGTGAGTGTTGAAATGAATATCGTAATTACCTCCGAATAATCCACTAAGAGGTCTGACTCTCCAGACACCTCTTTCAGAAATGTTATCAACTTCAACTGTGCCTGCGGTTTCATCATTAATAGGAAGATTGCCATAAAAGCTTCCAACATTAGGAGTATCTTCAAGAAATTGAGCAGCTACCATTCCCAAAATAGTTGGCTCAGTTGTATAATTCATCCTAATCCATCTATTATGATCTGCTGTTCCTGAAGGGAATAGAATTTCTCCTGTACCACTAATCCATCTTCTTAGCTCGCCGATTACTTTACCATTATTATGAGAAAGGCTGCCCGGACTTCCACTGCCGGTTCCTATCTGAATATAACTATTGTTTTCTGCAGTAATCACTCCTGACAGATTCAAGGAATTAGCAACAATTAAGTTGCTAGTATTTACAATTCCCAAATTGGCTCCGGTATTAAGCACCAAACTTTTTACAAAAGCATTATTGCTAGTTATTCCTATAACAGGATAGCGCGGTGCGCCTGATTGAATAGTTACATCTATTGCATTTGTTGGTACGTAACCACAACCCCAGTTGGATGTGACAAACCAATCCTGACAAATTGCACCACTCCAAATGTTTGTTGGATTAATTGTTACAATAACACTTGTTGAACTAGGTGCGCCATCACTTTGAGTGAGGGACACTTGACCTGCGGCTTCAGTACCCCATTCTATGTATACTTCATAAGTATTCGTCGAACCATCAATATTTCCACCTATTACAGACCATGCATAAGTGTGAATAGCATCTTGCTTTGAGTAGTATCTCTCAACACTACCTGAGCATGCCGAAAGATTGCCTATAATAACAGGCCAGTCAATTACTTCAACAGCAAGTCTTACCGTGCGTGTACAGAGAGAAGTATTGTTACGAACTTCAACTTCCACGTAACCGGAACCAACAACAGCACCCCAGTTGATTGTAACAGTGCTTCCATTTGCTGCGCCATCGATAACGCCCAGTGAAGCTGTCCATAAATATTGCTCATTAGCCGGGAATGCCGGATTAATAGAGTAAACGACACCTAATTGATTTGTTGTAACAGAGGTTAACCCATTAATTAAAAAGGAAGGAGTTGCAAGCAATGTAAGAGTTGCATCTCCTGTTAATACTGTTCCGGTTCTGCCAAGATTATCCTGTACGTTGGTTAAAGTAATTAAATAATTACCAACACCGCTTATTGCAAATAAATCTGCATAATTGAAGATAAGATTATAAGGACTTGCACCTACGCTAGTTACTGTAGTTGCGTTTCCTCCGTTGATGTTGTAAGTAAATGACCAAGGGCTATCTCCTGTTAGCTCAACAATCACAGCCAGGGTAGTTCCATCATCGCAAAATTCTGTTAAACCGCCAACTGTGCCAATAATTTTAGCAGTGGCTGTTTCAACAACACCAACAGTAAAGATATTATTTGTAGCTGCGGTAAAAGAAACAGGAGTGGATGTTTGAATAGTTCCATTTGTTGCACCAAAGTCGAATATTAACTGACCAACACTTGTCCATCCCGGAACATATTGAGCTACTCTTAGCTTCTGTCTGTATAAAGCATTATTTGGCACCGGCATAGGGCTGCTTAGCGCATCCCAGCGAATTCTGATGTTTGCCGTTCCAATTGCAGCACACTGAATTGTCCAATATTCATTGTCGCTTACAGTTTGCAGAGGATTAACAAGATTACTTCTATCTGCAGGTGCTTCATTATAATACCTGACTGTCCAGTATTGATTTCCGGTAGTTGCTGTTCCAAACACTCTAGCAGCGCCATATCTTGTGCCATTTCCAACAGGGAAAATAAAAGAAGAGCCATTGCTGATAAGCTTTCTAAGATTTCCATCAACAAAGGAAGCAGAGCTTCCGCCTGAAACCGCCAACAAAGAAGTCCAACTTAATGAGAGATTGTTTGACTGAGTGATAAAGTTACCGCGAGTTAAGGTCATAGTTCTGCTGACAACTACATTGCTGTTTAAAGTAACATGATTTGCAGTTTTATTAATGGATAAATTGTAGAATGTTTCGCTAGCAGCAGTGTTTTGAAGAGTTTGAGCTAAACCACCCTCAAAAGAGACAGTTCCTGTGCCAGGAAGGAAGCCACCGGAAACATTATTCAGCCAATTTTTGTAAATAGTAATGTTTCTGTTATAATTTCTATTGTCAAGGATGCCTTGGCTAATCGATAAGTTACCCTGTACCAAAAGATCAACAGCAGGAATATATTTAAATGATGCTGCTCCTGAAAAAGTAACATTCTGATAAGTTGTAATATTAGAAGGCAAAGTTCCGGTGCCTACATATTCAACTGTGCTTCCATCGGTATTCATAAATACTTCATAATTTCCACCCGGGAATATAAATGAACCGGCTGCGGTAGATGTAATTTTCAATGTTCCTGCGCCTGTAACGTGGCCTAAGTTGTGTTCTATAGTTTGGCCCAAATCCAATATTGCTCCCGAAGCAATATCAACCGAATATGCAAAAGCATTATTAGCCGTTGATGTTATTGTATGTCCGTTGCGAATAAAAACGGGGTTTCCATTTGGTGCGCAACCGCATGCAGTTGAGCCGTCAGTCGACCAAACATTGGTAGTATTATTCCAGTTTCCTGATATTAAGCTGTACAATGGTGGTTTGCTTACAAAATTGGCGGCTAAACCGGCTGTATATTCTCCATTTATGTAATTTACGTCGGATAGAGTAATGGTGTTTGCGACCGTATTAATTGCACCTACCGTTGTCCAGGCCATATCGTTGTATCTGCCGCCCACATAGCTGGCTTCATCACCTTGTACATCGCCGTCAAGATAGGTGTAGGTATGAGTTACAGTAGGAGTTGCCCCAAATCCGGAAGAACTAACAGTCCAGTAATATTGAAGCTCATCACCTTGAGCGTTTGCAGTTGCAGGATGAAAACGGTTTATAGGCTTTATAGTGATTGAGCCAGCCGAGCCGCCGGTGTTTGTAACATTCATTGTTACCGGGGTATATTTTCCGGCAACGCCAATTGGATACATAAATAAGCCTGTTCCACTCCATTGGCGAGTTATGCCAAGGTCGGAGATTACCCCATTTGTTGTTATAAAAGAAGAAGATGATGAGTTTAGTATTGAAGTTATATTTGGTCCCAACGTTAAACCATGCGATTGCATAGCAAGGTAATTGTTTGTTGTACCAAAATCTAAACCACTTGTAATATAAAACGAATTGTTGCTTGTAACCGTTTTTGAAGCAGTGTTTAAATATGCTAGATAACCAAAAACTGCATTGTTACTACCAAAAATACTTTGACCTGTTGTGCTGCTAAAAACAAGAGCACCAGCTGACCCATTAGACGAATGTACGGCGTAATTATAAACATTGCCATATAGGTTTATTAACCTGCCAACCTGCGATAGCTCCCCATTTGTTATGTTCAAATTGCCATACACCTCTATGTTGCTTGTGCCAGTTACATCAACCCTACCATTAGTTTGGTTGTTGTTAATTGTTATGGTACCAAAACGTATGGGGTTTGTGCCCGAGTTTTGAATTGCCTGACTTGCAGCAACACCATTAAATATTGTTGTTTGAGTTGCATTAACATATTGATAAATATTGGCAGAAGTAGCAGTGGTATGACTTATCAGGCTACCCCCAATGGTAACGTTTAAACCGTTGGTATTAAAAGTAGATGCCTGAGCCGCTGTTGATGAGCCTATCTGAAGGTTCCCAAGTATTGTTGCAGGAAAGGTAATCAACCTTGCATGCTTAACCCTAGTATTACCATCTACCGTTAAATTCCAAACCGGACAACCAAGGTATAATTCAAATATATCGCCATTTAATGCATTAGTACCACCAAGTTGAATTGTTCCTCCTGTTACATTGTAGCTACTTGGGTTAAGATATAGGTCTCCAAACGTTTTTACACCAACTGTTTCACTTCTATTTAAAAGAAGTGTACCACCAGACATGGTAAAACTACTTCCTTCGTTAGTAACCTCAAAAAAGGCTCTTGCTAAAATTCTGCTTCTTCCTAAAATATTAATAGTGCCTCCGCTTTGATTATAAACTAGGGCACCGGAAGTTGAAGTTGCTGAACGCCTTATTTGCCCCCTAACATAAAGGGTCCCATCACTTACAACTATTTCTGGCCTACCACCACCCGCAACTTCTATATCATTATTATTTGCTGTTGCTGCTGCTCCGCCTACATTAAGCGCACCCCCGCTAACCTCAATTTTGCCTGCAAGGGTAATATCAGAGGCGTTATCATCGCCACCTATGGTTATAGTGCCACCCGCAACTGATAGGCATGCAGTTTCGGGAATATTGAATATATGCGCCCCAGATATGCTGGCTGAAGGCCCGTTAAACCTAACAGTTCCATTGGTTATAGTTAGTGCCTGTTGAATAGCTGTGTTTATAACAAAATTGCTTGAGTTAATATTTAGGCGTGAGCTTTGACCACTACCCTTATCCACAAATATGCGGTTAAAGCGCGTAGTTGCACCTGTACCGCTGAGGGTTTGCTCAATTATTGGAGTGAAGTAAACATTGGCATAGCGAGCAGCGGAAGCAAACAGGTTAAAAGTGCCGTTATTAATCAGGTTTCCGTTAACATTTAGCCTGTTTACAACTTCAGTCCCTGATGCTACCGTATAAGTTGCACCCGATGATATGTTTATATTCCCATTTACTGTCACAATGTGTGGCCTGTCGTTTGGATATTGAAATGTACCCGACTCTACCAATAAGTCTTTTTTAATCTGAATACTTGTAGGAGCCAGATTGTTGATAGTGGAAATACCGCTACCTCTAATGATTAAGTCATTGTGCACCCTTAGGTTGCTACCGGGCAATGTAATAGTACGCCCTACTCCGGGGTTTACTATCAGGTTGTTATACTCCACAAAGCTGCCTGCTTCTGTTGGTTCAGGAGCTACAAAGAGATATAATCCAGTAACATTGTCAACTCTCATTCCAAATTGACTGACACAGACAATTGCCACATAAATTGGTTGACCAATGTATGCGGCAAGATTAACATTCGTTGTTGTCCAGTTTTGGTCAGCAGGGGTACTTCCTAGAACCGTTACAAAATCTCCAATGTTAGTTCCAGTAGTTGAAACACGAACCATGAAAGATGAGTTAGCACCTCCAGGAGGGCCTGTGCGTCTCCTTCTTTGAAAAGAAAATGTTGATTGTCCTGTTAGGGGTATTAGTCTTGGCGTAATTAAGTAATCATCATTTACTTGACCTGCGGCTTGATCGTTTATAACGGCAGCACCACCGGGATTTCCCAAATCTGTACTATGGTACCAAACGCCTGTTCCGGTGCCTGCATCAATTATAGTCCAACCTATAGGAGGAAATGTTGTATTTGTGAAAGGCTCGTTTAGTATTGAGGAATTTGCTATTATGAAGTTATGTAAATAGTTAGGGTCACTAGTAGCCACGGGAGAAATTGAAAAATTTTGCGCCCCTGTAGTATAGTACTCCACTGTACCACCACCTTCAGCAAGGAACTCTCCCCAATCGGCAAGAGGGAAGCTGGTTGTTGCTGTTGAAGAAGATATTCTTAACAAGCCGTTTCCTGTAACAGCACCACTATGAAGGGATCCGAAGTTGTGACCGGTAAACACTCCCAGGTCGAGTGTTCCTCCGTTTTCTATGGTAAGGGTTCCGGCTCTTCGGTCGTTGGCACTAACAGTTACAATATGTCCATTTTGAATTATTACAGGGTTGCTGGCAGTAGGGGCACCGGTAGCAATAGGATCGCCAGAAGAATTGGGGCTCCATGTGGCAGCCACATCATAATCGCCACCTCCGTTACGACTATAAAAGGCCGTAATAGCACCAAATGCACCGGGTTCTCCGGCTGTAAAGTCGCCCTGTGGCGTTGGGTGTGTATCAAACAAAATTTCATTAATAATCTCCGAAACTTTTTCAGAGGCATAAGTAGTCCAGGAAGTAGGAGCATATACTCCCGGCACGTAATTGCCTTCAGTGCCGTTAACATCAGTTTGACTGTAATACAATCTCAATCGCATGCTGTTTGCCGGTAAGCCTGAAAATCCCGATGAAGAGATTTTCCAGTAGTAATTTAAAACATTATTACTTGTTGCCAAAGGGTGTCTGCTATTTGCCGGAGTAATTCTAACGCTACCCCACACAGTTGGCGCATTTGCAAACTGCAGCCTTGCAGGAGTGTATTTGCCGGCCGAGCCGATTGGGAAAAGTCTTAAATCAGTTGATGCGAATGTAACAACCACACCTGCATCAGATTGCAAACCATTTGTTTCAATCATACGTGTGGCTGAGAAATCTGTATAAACACTAGAGCTGCTGGTAAGATCATGATAAATTCTGCTGTTTGCCGACAGACTTAGACGGTTTGCGCCTATTGTGAGTTTTGCGGCAGTGTTGGCAAGCCTTAAATTGCCTGTAAGAGCTATATTTGCTGTTGTTGATGTTGTACCGGTTGCTTTGTTCAACCTTAAATTGCCAAACACACCATTGCCATCGCCTGAAATAATCTGGTTTCCGCCTCCGCTTAATATTATTGCCCCAAGCCCCTGACTTTGATGAGCACCGCTGATTGAGATATTTCCTGCCACATTAATTGTCAATCCCATATCCTGCAGTATTGTTGCTGTTGCGATTGATAAATCGTTTCGAATAGCCAAATTGTTTGTAATTGAAACAATAGCTGAATTCGAAATACTCATATTGTACAACCCCGGACCTGTGATAGTTCCGGCATTAGTAAATAATTGCCCTGCAGAGCCATTAAAAATTGTTGTATTTGTTCCGGGAATATACGTGGCACCTGCTGCTATTGTTGCATTACCTTTGATTGTAACGTTTTGGTTTGCAGCATCGAATTTTGCAGGACTTGAGATTGAAAAATTACCATTTAATGTTAGAGGTCTGATTGGTTGTGCATCTATGCCAGCCCCACCATGGCCCGGAAAACTAGAGAGAATAGCACTGTAGGTAGAAGAACTGCTAATTGTATTTAAATTCCACAAAGGAGCAATTGTGTTTATTTTTGCATTACGTGCAGATGGAACTGTTAAGTTTATAGTACCTCCAGAAATGTTAATATTTGATAGATTTGCGCAGAGAATAATACTGAATTCGGCACCAACTTGGTCGCCGGCTCCTGTTCCTGTTGGATTACCGAGAATGTTAATAGTACCTCCGCTCATATTCATAACATTGTCTGCAAAAGGAAGAGTAAGGCTTCCGTACATTCTGAACTCATTAGCTCTAACTGTAGTAATTTCACGTTGTATATTTACTGTGCCTCCTGTTTGAATATATGTACCTCTATGAGTTCCCGGATTAATAGACGGCCTGATAATATCGGTTGTAAAAGTACCGCCATTTATTTCAAATTCTGCTGCAACCCTTAAAACGAGCCCAATGTGAGAATTATCAATAAAAGAGCCATTGTTTATAGAAATTTTTCCGAATAGGTAGAATCCATCAGCCCTTTCGTGAGTTGCTGTGTTGGTTATGGTCAATTGAGCACCATCAACAATTAATTGGGCGTTTGTGCCAATAGCCCAGCCTTCTCTATGGCAAATTTGGGGAACAATAATATTTGAACCAAGCCGTAAAGTTCCATTATATAATCGAATATTTCCATAATTCACATATCCAGGATCACCGTAAGTATATCCAAAAGGCCTAAAAAAATCTCCTGAAGCAGTCATGTCAACAGTATATGTTTTATTCGATCCTTTATCTACAATAAACCAAAATGGCTCAAATGATCCGTTTAAAGAAATAGTTTGATTTTGGGCAGGACTAGTGCAATAAAATAATGCAAATCCTGTTGCTGGAATTCCATCATAACTTGGTTCTGCAAGATTGTGTAATCTAACCGCACCACCGCTTTGTACGGTAAGGTTGCCGTGCAGAAAAACATGATGGTACTGATTAGCATTTCTAACCGAAATATTTCCGTTACCTTCAACAATAACATCATCATAGAAATACACATATCTCATGGTTGCATCATTCCCTATTCTGAAATGCCCCGATTTAACGGTAAGATTTCCATTAACAATAAAATTCCCTCCAACAGAAGCAACTCTTGCGGTATTAGAAAAATTTATAATTAAATTGTTAAATGTATTTCTGTTGAATGTGAAATCTGCCGGATTGCCGTAAAATTCTATTGTTCCGCCGGTTGGTGCTACAAAAGAAGACATTAGTCCGGCGGGTAATGTACCCGAGCTAAGTTTTAAAATACCTTGTCCGTTTAAATTATTAAAAGTATTTCCGGTAGTAGCCACTAAATCTAAAATACCGCCATTTCTGATTTCAACAATTTCAACAGTTTTGCTTCCCGCAGTAACAGTAACAGTTCGTCCGTTTAAAATTACAGCCTTATCATTTGCTCCCGGCAAAAGACTGCCCGGATTACTAAAAATGGTACCGGAAGGATCGGTTGTCCAAGTTGAAGCGCTCTCCCAGTTGCCATTTTGATAGCTATACAAAGTGGCTCCTGTTGGTGCGCAGGAAATATTGGCTTGCCACCCTGCAGCAACCGTTGCTGCATCGGAATAAAACAGAAAGGTTAATGTATTTCCGCTTGAAACAAGAGTGCCCGGACTTGTAGCTCCGGTATATTGCCCTACTAAAGGCGAATTAAAATCAGGCCCGTCATAAATTCTTAAATAATCAGTAGTATGAACATTAAAGGAAACAAATGCTGCTTTTATATTTCTTCCGTCAGTTGATTGATAGGTTACGGCATATGTTTCGTTGTTTGCATAATTTCCGCCCGCACCTCCAGTGTCGTAAAATGTTGCTGAACAAGTAACGGTTGGGGTAGGAACATTGGCATAAGTTACTGTAGTAACCCAAGTATTATTGTTTATAAATGAATAATGGGTGTTGCAACCCGGCACTACAGAACCCCAGGTTCTCATTATGCCAAGAGTAATAGGAACGATACCATCGATATAAACTCCATTTGCGATATCGTTATAAATTGCTGCTAAGGTTATATCGCAATTACCTCCTGAATCCAAGTTGCAACGAAACCATTCATATACAGCATTATTGCCCCTTATCCGTGTATAAACCTCACTTCTCCATTGACCATTTTGTGCTGTATATCTCCATTGAGAGGCGGTTTGTGTAACAACTGCGCCGGCTGTTGCAGTAATATATTTTGTAACTTCATTAACTTCCGGGTTAAGGCAGGAGCCGATATTTCCGGCTGAATATGTGTTAGTTACAGTTGGGTCGATAGTAACAGGGAATACTCGATTTTCAGCCATTAGCCACTCCAAAGGCACAACGGTTGTAAGCTTAAGTATATTGCCTTCAATTTCATATCTGTAGGAGCCTTCAATAAAAGACTTTTCTTTTTTATCAGCAATGCTATTATCAATATCAACAGAAAAATAGTCACCACAAGCAATATCCAGACTTGAAAAAGAGGTCATTTTACCTTCAAAAAACACAGGTAATTCAAATGCACCCATATAGGCACCTTTTTCATCGGTAATTATTAAACTACCTTGCCACCCAAAATTTGTTTCAAACCCATCTCCTTTTAATATTTTCCAACCTTTTGGCAGTTCAACAAACTCTGTAAAATTGATTTCGCCTCCTTTATTTGCAATATTTGGTTTTTCATTAATTATATAATCTGTTTTAACTTGCCAGTAATCAATTTTCTGAATACGGTCAATATTTTCCCACAGATTATTAATAACAACTGTATTGTCGGAAAAAGAATAGCGGTTATTGCTGCCTGCTGTTTTTTCTGAAATGATATTTCCATCAGAATCGACAATGCTCATTTTTGCCTTTTCTCCAAACAAAATGGTTTCTCCGCTATGTGAAAGCTGCATTTGGGTTAAACCTGTGGTCGCATTAACATAAATAGGCAGCTTAGTTGTCTCCATGCCATACAAATTAGACTTTCCTTTAATAGGTTTGACTAAATTGTCAATAGAAACAAGATATCCGTCTTTCTCATAATGCAGTGTGCCATAGCTATATTGGGTAGAAAAAGTTCCATCAGGATTTTTAAATGTGCGTGAGTTGGCTGTACGCATACCCATAATCTCTTCACTTTCTGGTGATTCATCAAGCTTCGCTTTTCCATACTCCGGATGTAGCTTATCTTCCGGGCGATTTTCTGAAATAAAATCACTTATGTTTTCCCCGATTGTCTTAGTGATATGGTTTCTGGAAGCCTTATCCATAGAAATATCCGGAGAAGTGGTTTCCATCGCTTTTAAACTATGTGAAGCCTCAATAACTTCGGTAGCAATTTTGATCTTATCTCCGCTGCTTGACACATTTTTAGAATCAGCTTGATGGCTAATTTCCTGAAGTATTAATTCAGTTTTATGCTCTTGAGTAAAGGCAGTCTTTGATAAAATAAAACTCGACAATGCAAAAATTGTCATCATCAAATAATGCTTTTTAATGGCGAAAAGTGTAGTTGTTTTCATATGTGGTTTAGTTAAATTTCGTATATATCCCTAAGTATTTTATGTGGTGCTAGGTTTTCTTTAGACGACTAGGCGTAAGTCATTGAAAGCTAGCAAACAACACAAAACACAGTGTTATTAACCTACAAAAGTAATATTATTTTAACAATTTTTATACGTAGTTATACTGAAAAAAGTCGACAGTCGGCAGTCGACAGTCGATAGTCTCTGTGAATCTCTGTGTAACTAAGGGTTGCGGAAGAGGGGGGAGGGGTATAAAGGTATAGGGTATAGGGGTATAGGGGTATAGGGGTATAGGGTATAGGGGAGGGGTTTATAGGGTATAAAAAAACCCCCCTATTATGGGGGGTAGTATTGGGTTACTATCAACTGCCGACTATCGACTGTCGACTTCCGACTTACTTCACCACTAGTCTCTGAACTTCGCTAAAGTCTCCTGATAATATTCTTACTAAATATAATCCAGGAGTAATTTCGCTAAGGTTTATTTCTTGTGTTTGCAGTAATTCTGCTTCTCCAACAGTAAGAGTTTTTACAACTTGACCTTGAACATTAACCAGCTGAATCATTGTTTCATTTTCTAATCCTCTCAATGTTATAGAAACGTTGTTGGTTGCAGGGTTAGGATATACAGAAATCAAAGGACGTTCGATTAGTGAAATCAAATCATTAGATTCTCCCGCTTTTGCTCCAACAGAAACAACAACATCATCAATTGCAAAATGTGCACCGTCGTTACCGGTATATCTGAACTGCAGCCTTAAATTAGATTGTCCGGCGTATGCGGATAGGCTTACATTTGCTTGTAACCAATCGTATGCTGTAGCAGTGCTAAAACCGGGATGATTATCGCTTGTCCAAATCTGTGTCCAAGCTCCATTGTTAACGCTGGCTCTCACTGTCAGAGTACAGTTGTTGCTAGGAGAAACTGACCAATAATAGCTACCGCTAAACCAGAATGATAAATTTGGATTAGATAGGCTGCTAAAATTGAATGTTGCAGTAGTTAGCTGTTCGTCTTGATTTACAGCCTGCCATGGAACGTAAGCAAAGTGAGTTCCTGATTTTGGAGAAACAGTTGCACTTCCAATAGTATAGCCGGTAGAACGTGTCCAAGTATTAGTAGCTTGAGAAGCAAGGCTCCAGCAATCAGGCACCCAGCTTTGACTAAAGTTTTGAGTATATGGGAACGATGAAACAGTACAGCTTGTTCCTGTAATAGAAACATCATCTATACTCCAGTAGTATCCCCAAGTTCCTGTATAGTTCCACTTAAATTTAACTTGAGATTGACCAGCAACTGCAGGAATACTCATATTGAACGTTGCAGGGTTGCCGGTGTCAACAGTCCAAGCCTGAACCTGAGTCCATGTAGATCCATTATTTGTGCTATAGAAGAATCTTGCAGTAGATCCGGTATAATGACGATAATAATGTTTAAACGACACATTAACTGTTGTGTATGCGCTTAAGTTGAGTGTAGGTGTTATTAAATCTGCATTCTGAGAGTTTCCGCTACCATAGCCATCACTGTTTAGGAATGCATAATTTCCTGATGCACCAGACATAGAACCGCCTGTTCCGAATTGCCATACTTGTCCGTTTCCTTGATTATCAATTATAGACCAGCAAGTAGGTAAAGTGGTATTGGCAAAACCTTCATTAAAAGGTAAAGTATATGCAGGGCATCCCTGAGCTGCGAAATGTGCAGTTGCAGTGGCATTTGCATTCATTGTTAGGTTTAGAGACTGACTTGTATAATCAGTACCATTAACAACCCACTTAACAAACTGTTGGCCTGAACCCGGAGTTGCATTAATATTTACAACACTTCCTGCATTATAAGTATGATTTCCAACTGCAGGAGTTGTTGTTCCGTTTCCGCTAACAGCCATTGTTAAAGTGTATTGAATAGGAGCAAAATGTGCCGTTGCTGTTTTGTTTGCATTCATTGTTACTGTAGTAGAAGCAGTAAGCACATCAGACTGTCCTGTTATAACCCATTTTACAAACTGATGACCTGAGGCCGGAGTTGCGTTAAGATTAACAACAGTTCCAGAGTTATGTGTGTTTGTTCCAACAGCAGGAGTGGTAGTTCCGCTTCCACTTACAGCTGTAGTAAGTGTATATTGGATTGGAGTGAAATGTGCAGTAGCTGTAACATTACTATTCATAGTAACATTAATAGACTGATTAGTATTATCGGCTCCATTAACAACCCACTTAACAAATTGCTGACCTGAGCCGGGAGTTGCACTAAGATTAACAACAGATCCTGAGTTGTATGTGTGGTTTCCAACGGCAGGAGTTGTTGTTCCTGTACCATTGGTGGCCATTGTCAACGTATATTGCTGAACTGCTGAACTACCCGTAATTTGAACATCGTCAATACACCAGTAGTAACCCCATGTTCCTGTAAAATTCCACTTAAATTTTACCTGAGATTGTCCTGCTACATTTGGTATCTGCATGCTAAATGTTGCTGGGTTTGCTGTAGTAGCAGTCCATTGTTGCACTTGAGTCCATGTAGAACCATTATTTATACTATATGATAATGTTGCTGTTGAGGATGTTTGATACTGACGGAAATAATGCTTGAATGACAGAGTAACTGTTCCGTAGCTGCTCAGGTTTAATGTTGGAGTTACAAGGTCGGAATTTTGAGTATTTCCGCTACCATAACCATCACTATTTAAATGCGCATAATTTCCGGAAGATCCGGTTAAGCCGTTACTGACAGTTCCGAACTTCCAAACCTGTCCGTTGTTTCTATGGTCAACAATACTCCAGCATGTTGGAAGAGATGTTGTTCCAAAGCCTTCATTAAAAGGAAGAGTATAGGCATTGCAAGTTGGAGTATCTTGAAAAAAATATGCTGTGGCAGTAGTATTTGCATTCATTGTAATTTGCAATGATGCAGTAGTATAATTACTTCCATTGACTATCCACTTATCGAATACGAATCCCGGAGATGGGCTGGCAGAAATATTTACAGTTGAGCCCTGATTGTAAGTATGAGTTCCCGGTACTGGACTTACAGAGCCGGTACCATTAACGGCCATTGTTAGAGTATATTGAGTTGTTTGTTGTGTTCCTGTAATCTGAACATCGTCAATACACCAATAATAACCCCAAGAGCCTGTATAATTCCATCTGAACTTAACGTTATTTTTATTGGCAACAGCAGGAACTTGCTGAGTAAAAGTTGCAGGGTTTGCAGTAGATGCAGTCCATTGTTGTATTTGGGTCCAAGTAGATCCGTTATCTAAGCTATATGATAAAGTTGCTGTAGAAACAGTATTGTATTGGCGGAAATAATGTTTGAAGGTTAAAGTTACTGTTGAATATCCGGTGAAATTATAAGTAGGAGAAACTAAGTCAGAATTTTGAGTATTTCCACTTCCATAACCATCACTGTTTAAGTATGCATAATTTCCGGAAGCTCCGCTAAGGCCGCTGGCAACAGTACCAAATTTCCAAACCTGTCCGTTTCCTTGTCTGTCTATTACACTCCAGCAAGAAGGTGTTGTTGTTCCGCTAAAACCTTCATTATAGGGAAGAGCTGTTATAGTTCCACATTGAGTAGCTGCACTAGTTGTTGCACCTGAAGAATATTGGTTTGTGGCATTATACGACCAAACTTTGTAGTTATAAGTTGTTGCTGCCGATAATCCAGTGTGCTGGAAGCTTGTAGCTGTTCCTCTGTAAAGAATTGTGCCACCACCTGACAGTGCTTGTCCGGCGCTATATGTAGTTCCGTTTGCTGGTGTTCCGAAAGTTCCGCTTGGTGACCATGCAACCATAACACTGTTGTTTGCAGCATTTTTAGTCCACGCAAGATTTATCTGACTTTGGCTAGCTCCAGTTGCAGTAACATTTGTTGGATTAGCAACTCCACCGCTCGGACCTTCCCAAGTTAGTCCGGTAGTTGTCTGAATCCAAGTTTGAAAATAAGATACTCTTGCATATATACCGGGGTAATATGGACGTGCACAGCCAATTCCCCAACTTGTTGCACCTGCGAGGCGATAACCCACAGGAGAATCTGCAGCCGGAACAACAAACGGACCACCGCTGTCGCCCTGACATGCATCAACACCACCTTGTGTTAGGTTTCCAGCGCATATCATATCATCAGTAACCTGTCCGGTAGTGTAATATCCCGGACTCATTGCCTGAGCATTAGAAACAATAGGAACAGATGCTTTTAATAAAGTATTTGATGCAGAGCCTCCTTCGCTTGTAGCACCCCAGCCTGTAATTGTTGCAATTACTCCAGGGTCTTGAATTCCTGCAGAGGCGTGTGCTGCTGTTACAATAGGGATTGCTTTAACGTTTGCTCCTGAAAGGTCGAGAGGTGTGCTAAGTCTTAGCAAGGCAATATCGTTGCGATGTGTGCTTGCAACATACTGTGGATGCTTAATCTCTTGAGCTACAACACGGTCTTGTCCGGTTGTGTGTGTTTTGTTTGTAACACCTGCACGAATCTTAATGTTTGAGTAACTTCCAAGACAATGTGCGGCAGTTAAAATCCAATATTCGCTAATGACAGTACCTCCACAAAACTGTGCGTTAGAACTTGTCATAATGGCAACCTGCCAAGGAAAGTCTGTTATACTAGCAGTTGTTCCACCTACAATTCTACCTAAAATAGGCTCATCCAAATCAAAGTCTAGCAAGCTAGGCTGTTTGATAGATATTGGAGGGTTTTCGGGGTTGATTTCAGCAGTTGTTGTATTTGCTGTTAATAGTAAGAAAGAAATTAATGCAAGAAAAGTAGCTTTGTGAAAGAAGTAAAGTTTATTCATAATAAAGTGATTTGGTTGGTGATTGGTGAATATTAAAATTATATTTTATGTCTTGTAATTTATCATTTAGCGGTTGTTTTTTATAATTAACAGTTGTTTGTGATATAAAACGAAAATAATAGCGTTAAAAACGAAACCGAAAGATAAAAAAAAATTTTCAAAATAAAACAAGTATTTAATAAAAATAAATAAGCGCAAAACTTGTGGTTATTTAAAATATTATCACCAATAATTGCTTGTTTAAAACCAAAGCAGAAAAAAAATAGGCAGAAAAATTTATGTGAAACACGTAAATAGAAGTAAAACTACTTTATTTGTTAATTATTTATCATTATAAAGAAACGACAAGTTTTCTTGTAGAAATAATAATGTTGTCAACGACGAAAGAAACCATAAACATACCTCTTTGCAGAGAAGAAGTATCAAGCCTGTATTTATTTGAAGAAGAATCTAAAAGAATCTCATTTATCAACCTTCCGGTAATGGAATATATTCTAATAGAAGATGTACTTTCAGACGAGACTGTATAATTAACTTCAGTGTAGTCTTTAGCAGGATTTGGGAATAAAGAGTTAAGAGAAGAAACAATTTGTGGTAATTCAATAATAGAATTAGGCTCCTCTTCTTCGTAAACAAAATGTACAATAACCTCAACTGTTTCAAAATCTTCACGGTCGGAAAAGAACTCATATTTAATAATAGAAGTTCCTTCTTTACCGTCGGGAATATAGTCAGCGTAGAAGTCGGCGGCAGTTGAAGTTTCTCCCGGTTCAAGCAAAATGGGAACATCAGCTTCAAAAGTATTCTCATCTAAGCAGGCATCATTCCAGCAAAAATAATTTATTGTACCTGGGATAACATCAACTTCAACTTTTCTAACCAAAACAGAAACAATAACATCCTTGTCATTTCTAAAGAAAATTTTGGCTTTCATTATACCAAATACATCAATATCTTCAACGAATAGTTCGCCGTTTGTAATGTCGTTGCCATCTTTATCAAGCAAAACCAGTTCCTGAGCTTTAATTAAAAAAGCATTCAGCAAAAATGTTGCGAAAACCGAGAGTAGTAAAAACTTTTTCATAATACAATGTATTTGGTTAGCAAAAATAGCTAAAAAATGTAGCCACAAAATTAACAAAAACAATCAAATATCTATATGTTTTACTATAATATCTAAATGAATCAAAACATTCGACATATATATATATTTCACATACTTTTGGGAAAACAAGATATTCTTTATATTTTTACCATCCCAAAAATAATACCACATATTTTGCTGCTGAAACAAAAATTTTTTATAAATCATAATTTAAACCAAAACACTTATGAAAAAATCCGTAACACTATCAATTGCATTAATACTGGCGTTTTTTGTTTCAAATGCACAGGTATTAATTAATGAAACATTTTCATCAGGGACATTTCCACCGGTAGGTTGGAGTATTTCAGCACAGGCAGGTAACTGGTCGACTGTAACATCAAGCAATGCAGGAGGGCAATCGCCTGAGGTCAGACTAAACTGGACACCAGCATTTAACACAACAACAAGATTAATAATGCCTGTTATGGATGTTGCTGCTTTAAATGCCACAACAGTAGTAGCGTCATTTAAGCATATGTTGGATCACTATTCAGAAACATACAATATTGGGTTTTCTTATAGAATAGGCAGTGGAAGTTGGGTTAACATTTGGTCGCAATCGGTTACACAGAGTATCGCAGCCCAGACAAAGACTTTTATTATAACAGAGGCTGCTATTTTGGAAAGCAGTGAAGTTCAATTTTCAATTTTCTTTTCAGGAAACAGCTATTATTTAAACTATTGGTATATTGACGATGTAACAATTCTAGCACCTGAAGGTATGGATTTAGCTTTAACCAAAGTAAATCTTCCAAATGTATTTGCATCACCATATACAATTACAGGAACGGTTTCTAATTTTGGGGCAGAAGAAATTACTTCTTTTGACCTAAATTGGGTAATAAGCGATAAAGAAGTTGTTACAGAATCTTTCTCAGGGTTGAATATTTCAGCATTCGAAACATTTGATTTTAGTGCTGCCAACGCTCTTGACCTAGCACCTGGACAATATGATATTGAAGTTTATATATCAAACGTTAATGGACAGGCAGAAGATGATGATGCGAGCAATGATTCATTCAATAAAGCATTTCAAGTAGCGCATAATTCAGTAGCTCGTCGGCCGGTTTTTGAATCATTTACGAGCTCAACTTGTCCGCCTTGCTTCACATTTAATAATAACTTTTTTAATGCATTCACTACTACCAACGCAGACGATATTGTATTAATTAAGTATCAGATGAACTGGCCGGGAAATGGCGACCCTTACTATAATGCAGACGGAGGTATTCGCAGAACGTATTATGGCGTTAGTGGTGTTCCTTCTCTTTTTATTGAGGGCAAATCAACAACACTTAGCTCAGTTGCAATAAACAATGCTTTAGCAGAAGGCAAAAACAATCCTGCTTTTGTTATTATTGAAAGCGAATATTTTATGGATGGAAAGACAATTTCAATTTCAGGAAGCCTTATGCCATATGCTAACTTTGAAGGAGTGAGAATGCACGTCGGAGTTATTGAAGGCGTTACATATAATAACGCAACATCAAATGGTGAAACTTCCTTTAAGCACGTTATGCATAAGATGTTACCTAACGGAAACGGTACTTCTATTAATCTAGTTGCTTTAAACGAGTATGATTTTTCATTTGAATTCAATATGTCATCAACAAAGGTTGAAGAGATGCACGACTTGAAAGTAGTTATATTCCTCCAAAACAATGCTACCAAAGAAATTTATCAGAGTGGATATGCGCAATTGGTTGGTCCTCCGATTGCAAATGCAAACATAGTTGGCGGAGAAGCAACAGCTGAGATAACCGCTAACATAATTATCAATTTTAGCATGCCTGTGTTTGATACTGATGGCTCTAACCTTACAAGCGAAACAGCAAAAGAAAAAGTTACTTTCCAAACTTCGGCTAAAGCTGATGTTGATTTCGACCTTACTTTAAATGCATCTTCAACTTCTTTTACAATTACTCCGGCAGAAAATCTTGAGTTTTCAACAGATTATATAATTACTATTCAGCCATTAATGGGGATTACAGGTGAAATTTCTGAAGAAGTGACATTTGAATTTACAACCAGAGATATAGTTGCTGCTCCTTCGGTAACATTTAATGTTTTAAGCAATGAAACAAATGTTGCAATCACTAAGGTTCTTAAAATTTATTTTGATCAAGCAGTAAGAAACACAGATGGTAGTGCAATTAACAACACAAATGCTGCTGCTTTGGTTAATCTAAAAGACAATTCAGAAAACAATGTGGCATTTACGGCTACAATTAACACTGCAAAAACTGAAATTACAGTTACACCTACATCAAGTTTAAATTATAATACTACATATACTCTTGAAGTATTGCCGGTGCTTGGAACAGACCAAGAGTCGGAACTATCTGCTGTATCATTTACTACTGTTCAACAAGTTGGAATAAATGACATCGTACTTGAGGGGGTAAACATTTATCCTAATCCGGCAAGTGATTATTTAATAATTACACTACCTGGAGAAAATGCTTCTGTAATAAACATTTATGACATTAAAGGTAAGCTTGTTATTTCTGAGCAAGTTGAGGGAGGCAGCACAAGAGTTAATGTTTCCGGTCTTATGAATGGTGTTTATATGATAAGAATAATTGATGGGGAGAAAGTCTTTAACGGGAAATTCAACATTTTGTCTAAATAATTTCATTGAATAAATAACACAGAGCAGCACAAAGAACAATATCTTTGTGCTCTTTGTGTTTCAATACTTAAAGAAACATTTAAAAACAGATGTTATGAAAATTAGAAACCTGTTAATATTTTTTGCCACTGCATTGGTTGTGATAACAACTAATGCGCAAAGCAATCGCATCCCTTCTATTATGATAAAAAATCTTGAAGGTCAATGCATAAACACCTCAGAATTTCAAAATGATGGCAAACCCTATGTTGTAAGTTTTTGGGCCACATGGTGTCGTCCATGTCTTAAGGAGCTTACAGCAATTGATGAAATTTATGAAGATTGGCTGGAGGAAGGATTTAAGCTTATTGCAATAAGTACAGACAATGCTAGAACAAAAAACAATGTGATGCCTATGGTAAAAGGAAGAGGTTGGCAGTTTGAATTTTATAGCGATGAGAATGGTGATTTACAAAGAGCCATGGGAGTAAATATGATTCCACACACGTTTATTCTAGACGCTAATGGAAATATAATAGAACAGCACAGGGCATTTTCTGATGGTATGGAGTGGGAAATGTTTGAAAAACTTAAAAAGATAATGAATGAAAGCAAAGTTGAAACTCCTGAGGAATAAGATATCAGTTTTATTTCTAGCGTTATTTTTGTTTTCTCTTAATAGCTATTCCGGAGAGTTATTGCCCGGCGCGCGTATTTGGGGAAATTTCCAGATGGATGCTCAGTATTATCTTCAGGATTCATTAATAGGTGCACCTGATGTATCTGAGAAAATTCTCATGAATGGCTTTGCCAATATTAATTTTTCATGGAATAATTTTTCAATGGGGATGAGATATGAAAGCTATCAGAATGCAATGCTTGGATACGACCCCAAGTATAAAGGCAGCGGAATACCATACAGATTTGCATCCTATACACAAGACAATCTGGAAATAACTATTGGTAATTTTTATGACCAATTTGGAAGTGGGTTAGTTTTTCGAGCATACGAAGAACGAAATCTTGGAATAGACAACGCAATGGATGGAATAAGGTTGCTTTACAGACCTGTTTTAGGACTTACACTTAAGGGTATAATTGGTCAGCAGAGATTGTTTTTTGACAAAGGGCCAGGTATAGTTAGAGGATTTGATGCTGAGTTTTGTATTAATGAAGTTATAACTTCTTTGGCTGAAAACAATAACAGATGGATTATAGGAGCTGGAGTTGTAAGTAAGTATCAAAGAGATCAAGACCCATTGTTTAATCTTCCCGAGAATGTTGCTGCGGTTTCTGGCAGACTGAAATATACCCGAAGTGCTTTTATGTTTTCGGTCGAATATGCTCATAAAGTTAATGACCCATCTTCAGAAAACAATTTTATATACAAAGACGGACAAGCGCTACTGCTTAATACCTCATATTCATCGTCTGGTCTGGGCATATTGCTTTCAGCAAAGAGAATAGATAATATGGGCTTTAGGTCAGACAGAAATGCGACAGGCAATGATCTTAATATTAATTATCTGCCGCCAACAACAAGACAACATCTCTATAGTCTGTCAGGAATGTATCCTTATGCAACTCAGCCAAATGGCGAAATAGGGGTGCTGGGAGAACTAACCTATAAAATTCCCAAAGGAGGTTTTTTGGGCGGACAATATGGAACTACCGTTGTTGTTAATTACAGCCTTGCCAACTCTATTTATAAAGAAAAACTGAACGACACAACTGCAATTGGACAAAGAGGTACTCTAGGTTATAATACTGATTTTTTTAAAGTTGGAGATGAAAAGTATTTTGAAGATTTTAATATAGAAATAAGTAGAAGGATTTCACGAAATCTGAGAGGTCTGTTTTCTTATGCGTATATAACATATAATCAAAATGTAATTGAGGGCTATTTGGACAAGGGGATGGTTTATGCACATGTTGTAATTGCCGATTTTACTCACAGATTGCCAAATCGCAAAAGCGTTAGATGGGAGTTGCAGCATTTATATACCGAGCAGGATAAGGGGAGTTGGGCAATGGCAATGTTAGAATATAGCATTTCGCCAAATTGGTTTTTTGCTATTTCAGACCAGTATAACTACGGAAACAAGGTTAAAGAACTTCAGCAACATTATTATAATGTTTCAGCAGGATATACTATTAATGCAAACAGATTTGCAGTTTCTTTCGGTCGACAGAGAGAAGGTATTGTTTGTGTAGGTGGTGTTTGCAGGCAGCTGCCGGCATCTTATGGGATTTCTCTTAACGTAACCAGTTCGTTCTAATTTATTGCTTGACTTCATCAAGTTTTAATTGAAGCTCTTCCCATAGAGCTTCTTGTTTGATGATCATTATTTTTATGTTTTCATACTTTTGATAAACATTGTTACTCGTGATAATATCAGAATTTCCAGAAGGGTTGGAGATAATGCTCTCCAGCTCTTTTTTTTCATTTTCCAGTCGGGTAATTTCAGCCTCACATTTTTCAATTTGAGCTTCAATTTTTCTAATGTCTCTTTCGGCTTGCTTTTTTTGTTCCCAGCTTAGTTTATTTGATGAGTCAACAGCGTCTTTTGCCACATTAGAAACAGTTTTTGCAGTCTCAAGATCTTTCAATGAAGAAATATTTCTGCTGGCAATAAAATCATATACATCCCCAATAAACTCTTTAATTTGTTTGTTTTTAAATTCAAACACTTTATCCGTAAGACCTTGGAGAAAATCCCTGTCGTGAGAAACAATAATGATAGTTCCTTTATACTGTAATAATGCAGTTTTTAGAATATCTTTAGACTGCATATCGAGATGATTGGTTGGCTCATCCAAAACCAATAAGTTTACTGGTTCTAATAACAATTTTGCTATTGCAAGCCTTGATTTTTCGCCACCTGAGAGAACACTTACTTTCTTTTCAACATCATCATCGCTAAAAAGGAAACCACCCAAAATATTTCTGATTTGCTTTCTAATTTCACCTGCTGCTACATCATCAAGTGTTTGAAAAACTGTTTTTTCCGGACTCAGATAGTCAGATTGATTCTGAGCATAATACCCTATTTTAACATTATGCCCGGGAATAACTTCTCCTTGATGTTCCAAATCATTAATAAGAATTCTGGAGAGAGTAGTTTTTCCCTCCCCGTTTTTTCCAACAAAAGCTATTCTTTCACCTCGATTAACCATAAGGTTAATGTTTGAAAGAACTTGTTTTTCGCCATAACTTTTAGAAACATTTTTCAACTCTATCACTACTTTGCCGGAAGGAGGAGCCTCAGGGAATCTAAAGTGAATGGATGTTTTGTCAATGTCTTCTATTTCAATTCTCTGAATTTTTTCTAAAAGCTTAATTTTGGATTGCGCCTGACGAGCTTTAGTAGCTTTAGCTCTAAATCTTTCAATAAATCTTTCAGCCTGAGCTATTTGTTTTTGTTGGTTATTATAAGCAGCGGTTTCATGTTCAAGTCTTTCAAGCCTCATATGTTCATACTTAGAATATGAAGCTTTGTAATCGTATGTTTTTCCCATCGAAATTTCAATAGTTCTATCGGTAATATTATCCAGAAAAGCCCTATCGTGAGAGACGAGCATAACCGCCCCACTGTAGTTTTTCAAAAAATTTTCAAGCCATTCGATAGATTCTATATCCAGATGATTAGTGGGCTCATCTAAAAGCAAAAGGTCCGGATTTTTAAGAAGAATTTTAGCAATTTCAACACGCATTTGCCATCCACCGCTAAATTCAGACATAGGTCTTGAAAAATCTTTTTGTTCAAAGCCGAGTCCGATAAGAACTTTTTCAGCTTTTGCTTGCTTATGATGTCCTCCAATTATATCCAACCGGTGATTTGCATCTGTGAGATTATTGATAAGATTTTGATAATCGTCGGATTCATAATCTGAACGTTCAGATATTTCTTTTGTAAGCTTAGAAATTCTTGATTCCAGCTTAAGAGCTTCGTCAAAGGCGGTCATAGCTTCATCCATCAGGATCTTTTTGCTTGAAAGATATATTTCCTGAGGGAGGTATCCAACAGATGATCCAGATGGAAATGCAACACTTCCTGTTTCAGGTTTTTGCAGACCTGCAAGAATTTTCATTAGGGTTGATTTTCCGGTGCCGTTTTTACCAACCAATCCGATACGAGAGGTTTTATTAATAATAAAACCTACGTTCTCGAAAAGGAACTTTCCTGAAAACTGAACAGAAAGATTGCTTAGAGAGATCATTTGAATCTACAAATCCAATTTAAGGTGCAGATCTTTAAGCTGCTGTATGTCTACTTTAGAAGGACTGTCAATCATTACATCCCTTCCGGCATTGTTTTTCGGAAAAGCGATATAGTCGCGAATCGACTCTGAGCCACCAAATAATGAGCAGAAGCGGTCGAATCCGAAAGCTATACCACCATGAGGTGGTGCGCCATATTTGAAAGCATCTAAAAGAAAACCAAACTGCGATCTGGCTTCTTCTTCAGTAAAGCCTAATACTTTAAACATTTTGTTTTGAAGTACGCTGTTAAATATTCTAATAGAACCACCGCCAATTTCTACGCCATTGATAACCATATCATAGGCATTTGCTCTTACGTTTGCAGGGTCAGACTCCAATTTATCAATATCTTCAGCAACAGGAGAAGTGAAAGGGTGGTGCATAGCAAAATACCTTTTTGCATCTTTGTCATATTCAAGAAGAGGAAAATCCACAACCCAGGCACAAGCAAATTTGTTAACATCTCTAAGATTTAGTTGTGAGCCCATTTCAAGCCTCAATTCGCCCATACCCTTAAGAGTTTGATTTTTATCTCCTGCCAACACAAGGAGAATATCTCCGGGCTTTGCATTTAGAGCTTTTGCCCATTCTGCAAGGCTTTCTTGTGAGTAGAATTTATCAACAGAAGACTTATAAGAACCATCAGAGTTGCATTTTACATATACAAGACCTTTAGCTCCAATTTGTGGGCGTTTTACCCATTCTGTGAGTTCATCCAGCTGTTTTCTTGTATATTCACCACAACCGTTGGCGCAGATTCCCAAAACAATTTCTGCATCGTCAAATACTTGAAATCCTTTAGATTTAACCAGATCATTAAGTTCTACAAACTTCATGTCGAATCTTAGATCGGGCTTGTCGGAGCCGTAGTATTTCATTGCATCCGCATAAGTAATTCTATCAAAAGAAATATTTTCGACACCTTTTACAGTTTTGAATAAATGCTTTGCCAAACCCTCGAATGTGTTTAAAATGTCATCTCTTGTTACGAAAGACATCTCGCAATCTATTTGAGTAAATTCAGGTTGACGGTCTGCTCTAAGATCTTCATCTCTGAAACATTTAACTATTTGGAAATATCTGTCAATTCCACCAACCATAAGCAATTGCTTGAATGTTTGAGGAGATTGTGGAAGAGCATAGAATTGTCCAGGGTTAATCCTAGAAGGCACAAGGAAATCTCTAGCCCCTTCAGGTGTAGATTTAATAAGAACCGGGGTTTCCACTTCAATAAAATCCTGATCGTTTAGATATTTTCTGGTTTCAATGGCCATTTTGTGCCTTAGCTCAAGATTTTTTCTAACAGGCTTACGTCTTATATCAAGATAACGATATTTCATTCTAAGCTCATCGCCTCCATCAGTATCATCTTCAATAGTAAAAGGTGGTATTTCTGAAGGGTTGAGAATATCTAATTTGTTTACAATGAGTTCAATATCTCCAGTTGGGATTTTTGTGTTTTTGCTGCTTCTTTCCGCAACAACACCCTCGGCAGATACAACAAATTCTCTTCCAAGTTCTCTGGCTTGTTTGCAGAGTTCAGCATTGGTTTGCACATTAAAAGCGAGTTGAGTAATCCCGTATCTGTCGCGAAGTTCAACGAAGGTCATGCCTCCAAGTTCTCTAGAGCGTTGCACCCATCCGCACAATACTACTTCTTTTCCGGCATCAGATAATCTGAGTTCACCACAATTATGAGTTCTAAGCATATAGTTAAATTTTTGATTGGCAAAGGTAGTAAAAATAGCTAATTTCGAAAACGCATAAAATGTAATCACCTCTTGGGGAAAATTATATATAATTATAAATATTCATTAACTTTGGTAGCTATTTATCTGAAAAGATGTAATTTAAAGACGTTTAATTATTGCTTTTTGAAGGAATGTATAGGTTTATTCATATAGTTATAATAATGCTGTTCGCTCTGTTGTTCTCTTGTAAAGAAAGCAGAAGAGAGTCGAACAACATTGTTAATGAACCAAGAATTACAAAATATGACCCAACAGCTGTCAAATCTGTTACAGCAATAATTCCTGACGCAAAGAAATTGGGCAATCCCAAAGTCGTTGTTGCCGGAAATCCTACAATTAATAAAACAAATACACATATAAAGCCTTTAAAAATTTCTGGCATTACCAAAAGAAAAGCTGGCAAACCTGAAATTAACACACCCGGCGAAAACGGTTATAAAACGCCTCTTTCTATTCCTACAATTCACAGAAAAAGCATTGCAGGAACGCCCGAAATTATTGAATCCAAAGAGCCTTACTTTAAAGAGAGAAATTCACAAAGCTTTAAATTCTATACCAGATTGCAGAGGTTAATGCATGATGATATAAGCAGTATAATTCAGGACAGAAGTGGCAACTTATGGATTGGATATTATTTTAGTGGTGTTACAAGATTTGATGGTAAGCATTTTTCACATTTTTCAGAAGATAATGGTCTTGCAAAAAACAGAATAACATCAATAATTGAAGATAATGCAGGAAATCGTTGGTTTGGATCAATTGGTGGCGGAGTTAGCAAGTATGATGGAAGATATTTTACAAACTATACTATAAAAGAAGGGCTTTGTAGCAATACAATAGAAGCTATGTTTAAAGATAGTAAAGGGAATATATGGCTGGGATCATACGGAGATGGAGTTTCTGTGTTTGATGGAGTTAAATTTGTTAATTATAGCGTAGAGCATGGCCTTAGCGACAATTTCATTTATGTAATTAAGGAAGATAAAGAAGGAAATATATGGATGGGTACACTTTCAGGTGGGGTTAGCAAATTTGATGGAAAGAGCTTTTTTAATTATACAACAAAACAAGGATTGAGTGACAATACCGTAAACTCTATTCTTATAGATTCTCAAGATAACATCTGGATAGCTACAAATGGTAATGGAATAACTATCTTGTCGAAAGATAAAAATGATTATAATATTCAGGTTTTAAACAAAGATAATGGCCTAAATAGTAATAGTATAATGTCGTTGATTGAAGACAGAAATGGTAGCATTTGGATGGGGACAAGAGGACAGGGTGTTGCTAAGATAGAAAACGATGAAGTCCATTTTTATTCTCAAAATGAGGGATTAATCAGCGAAATAGTAAATGCAATTTATGAAGATAAAGATGGAAACATTTGGTTAGGTACAATTGGGGGTGGTTTAGCAAAGTTTTACGGTAGAATATTTTCTCACTTTACTTCTTATGATGGATTGCCAAACAGTTCGATTAGGGCTTTTGCGCAAGATAAAAACGGGAAAATATGGTTTGGCTCGAGCGGTGATGGTGCTTATCTGTATGACGGAAAGAGTTTTTTAGGATACTCAGAAAAACAAGGGCTGCCCAACAATTATCTTAGAGATATTATTCAAGACTCTAGAGGCAATCTTTGGTTTGGAACAAGTGGTGGCGGATTAAGTATGTTTGATGGAAATAAATTTTATCATTATAAAGAAAAACAAGGACTTTGCAATGATTTCATATTTAATCTTTTTGAAGACAACCAAGGAAATATATGGGTAGGTTCTGCAGGAGGAGGAGTTTGTAAGCTAATTTTTAGCGGAAGAGTTCTTCCGGATAGTGTAATTCATTTTACAACAGAAGTAGGGCTCCCGGATAATAGCGTAATTCAAATACTGCAAGACAAGAGTGGAAATATGTGGTTTGGCACCAGCTATCACGGTGTTGTTAAATTTGACGGCTCAAACTTCCATTATTTTAATACTACGAATGGCCTACCTTCTAATGAAACTACCTCAATGATTGAAGATAGCAATGGAAATATATGGATTGGCTATTACGGTAAAGGAGTTACAATGTTTAATGGAAGTCTATTTATTAATATCAGTCAAAGAGAAGGCTTAATAAATGAGTACGTATTTTCAATTTTGGAAGACAAATCTGGAAATATTTGGCTTGGCACAAGATATGGTCTTAGCATGCTGGCGAAAAAGCACATAGAGGTATTAGAAAAAGTTTCTTCAGGTAATAGTTTTTCTGCACAGTTTATTGTGATTAAAAATTTCACTCATGAAGAGGGATTTCTCGGGATAGGGACTAACCCAAGAGCCATGATGTTGGATAATAAAGGAAATATATGGATAGGAGCAAATGAAATCTTAACACATTATAATTCCGAAGAAGGCAACAGAGAAATTAATACATCAGGCGTATATATTTCAGGCGTTGAAGTGTTTAATCAAACAATTGATTGGCAGGCATTTCAAAAAAACACCGACACTATACTTACACTTGAAAATGGAATGAAGATAGATAATGTAAGATTTTCAGAGTTTGAAAAATGGTATAAAACACCCTTAAACCTTAGCTTGCCCTATGATAAAAATTATATTAGTTTTAACTTTATAGGAATATCTACAAGTTTTTCCAAAAAGATCAGATATCAATATATTCTTGAAGGATTTGATGCCCAATGGAGCTCTCTAAACAGCAGAACAGAGGCTCATTACGCAAATTTACCACCTGGAAAATATACATTTAAAGTCAAAGCACTCAATTCGGACGGGTTTTGGAGCAATGAGGCATTATATGATATTGAAATTAGATCTCCTTGGTGGAACACCGGAATTGCATATCTTGTTTGCGGATTTATTGTTCTAATGTTAGCGTTTGTTGTATTCAGATATTTAAAGAAAAGAGCATACGATAAAAATCTGGAACGACAAAAGGCTGTTTTGCTCGAGCAAGAAATGGAAATTGCCAGAAAATCTGTAGAGTTTAAACAGAACTTTTTGGCAAACATGAGCCATGAGATTAGAACCCCATTAACAGGTATTTTAGGAATGGCGGATATAATTGCAAAAACAGAGCTAAATGATCAACAACAGGAATATCTTAATACGCTTATCCAAAGCGGAGAAAATCTTAGAGAAATAATAGGTCTTATTTTAAATTACTCAAAACTCGAAGCCGGACACGTAAAATTAAAAAATGTTGATTTTTCAATTTCTCATTTGTTAAGTAACCTAGAAAATCTTTACAAGCCACTTTGCGAAAAAAAGGGACTTAGATTTGAGAATATAGTGAGCTCCCAACTTCCTGAATTTGTTAATTCAGATATGCATAAGATAAATCAGATATTGAATAATCTTTTATCAAATGCCGTGAAATTTACAGATTCAGGAGAAATACAGGTAAAAGCATTTCTCGATAATAAGCAAGTGCAAGGAGTACAAAAAGACAAAAAACTTATATTTGTAAGAATAGAAGTAAGAGATACAGGAAGAGGAATGGGAGTTCAAGAGCAAAAGCGCATTTTCCTTCCTTTCACACAAATTGAACAAGACCAAGTTAGAACATTTGAAGGAACCGGATTGGGTTTGTCTATAAGCAAAGAGCTTACTAAAATATTGGGTGGTGAAATTGGAGTTAAGAGCTCTACAGACAATGGAAGCACTTTTTGGTTTACTTTTAAGGCCGGAATTACAGAAAACGCAAAACAACAAAATCCAAAACAAGAAGAAAGAATGGAAGATAAACATAAGAATCTCAATATCCTCTTGGTTGAAGATAAGCCGGTTACACAAAAAGTAGTTAAGTTGATACTAAATTCATTGGGGCACAATGTTGATTTTGCAAATAATGGAGAAGAAGCATTAAGCAATTTCAAACAAGGCAAACACCATTTGGTACTTATGGATATTCAAATGCCTGTAATGGATGGCATTACAGCAACTAGAAAGCTTAGGGAAATGTACAGAGAATTACCGCCTATTGTCGGATTAAGTGCCAATGCCTTTGAGGGCGATAGAGAAAAATATATGGCATTAGGTCTTGATGAATATCTTACCAAGCCCGTGAAAGAAGAAGACTTTGTTAATCTGATAAACAGACTAAAAATATAAATGTGAAGAATAAAATCGGACTTCTGTTTGGTTCTTTCAACCCTGTGCACAATGGGCATTTAATTATTGCAAATTACATTTTACAATACGAAGACCTAGACGAAATCTTATTGGTTGTTTCTCCACAAAACCCGTTTAAAACTGAAGAGCAAATGCTTGACGAAAGTAACCGATATAGAATGGTAGAGCTTGCATTAAACGGAAATGAGAAAATAAAGCCCTGTGATATTGAACTAAAAATGGGAACTCCATCCTATACAATAAATACTCTTGAAAAGCTAATTAAAGAAAATGCAAACAACGAGTATATTCTCATTATTGGATCCGACAATCAAGATGATTTGGACAAATGGAAGGATTATGAAAAGATATTTAGTTTGGTTGATATTTTTGTGTATCCTCGCTATGGATATAAACCTAAAAAGTTTAACAATCACAATAGAATAAAACAAGTTAGTGCGCCATTGATTGAGATGTCTTCTTCGTTTATCAGAAACTCCGTGAAACAAGGCAAGGACATTCGCTACTTTGTTCCAGATGCTGTGTTTGAAGAAATTTCAAGAAACAATTATTACAAATAGTTGCTCTCTTGACTGGTTAAAATGTATTTATTAAATCAAAATATTTTGATTTTTTTTGATACGTGTAGACTTCAGATACTTAAATTTGTCTTTTTTATATCAAAACCATGAAAATAAGATCAATAGCTTTCTTAATAGTTTTTGTAATTGCATGTAATGTCTCTTTTGGCCAAAAAAAACAATGGTCGATTAATGAATGTATTGAATATGCTTGGGAAAACAATCTAAGATTGAAGCAACAACAGCTCAGAGTGTATATTGCAAAGCAGAGCCTGCTTCAAAGCAGGGGAAATCTTTTTCCAACGCTTAATGCTAATGCTTCTCATCTTTATAACTATGGACGAACTGTTGATCCATTAACAAACGAGTTTGCAACTGAACGAATACAATCAAACAATTTCTCAATAAGCAGTGGACTAACAGTTTTTAGTGGGCTTCAGATATACAACACAATAAAACAAAGCAAACTGGAGTTGGAAGCAGAAGAGTACGATGTAAGCAAAATGCGTAATGACATTACCTTGTCTATTGCATTGGCTTACTTGCAAATTATTTATAGTTTAGAAGTTTTAGAAACCACTAATAATCAGGTTGAAATAACTCGTCAACAGCTTGAGAGAACTAAAAAGCTTGTTGACGCCGGAACACAGCCTAGAGGAGCGTTATTTACTATTGAAGCTCAACTCGCTTCTGAAGAACTACAGCTGATAAATGCTCAAAACAGACTCAATCTAGCTTATCTGGACTTAGCTCAAATGCTTGACATCAAAGACGTAGAAAACTTTGAAATAAAATCTCCTGAAGTAGAATTTGTTCCTCAAAAGGAATATGAATATTCACCTATGCAAATTTATAATGTTGCCATAGGTGTGCAACCGGAGATAAAATCAGCAGATATTCGGGTGAAAAGTGCAGAAAAAGGATTGGCAATAGCTCGAGGAGCAAGAAGTCCAATGCTTTCTCTAAGAGGGTCCTATGGAACGGGCTATACTGAGAATAGTAGAGAAATAGTTGACATTATTCCCGGAGAACCGACAGAAATTGGTGTAACCGCAATGGGAGAGCCTGTTTTTGCACCAACATTTCAATATAATACTCAGATAAAGCCTTTTTCTGACCAATTGAATGATAATTTGAATCATAGTTTTGGCTTTTATCTTACTATACCTATTTTTAATAATTTTCAAGTTAGTGCCGCAGTGTCAAGGTCAAAAATAAATCTTGACAATTCGCGTATTTCAAATCAGCTTGTAAAAGACCAGTTGTTTAAAAACATTCAACAGGCGCACGCCGACGCCTCTGCTGCATTAAGAAGATATAGCGCATCTTTGAAAAATGTTGAGGCATTGAAAGAATCATTTCGATATATTGAGCAAAGGTTTAATGTTGGGATGGTTAACTATATTGAGTATAACGATGCAAAAAACAGGTTAGCAACCGCAGAATCTGAATTATTGCAATCTAAATTTGAGTATGTTTTCAGAACATCCATACTTGATTTTTACATGGGCAATCCGCTAAGATTTTAATTTATTGATAACACTTCAAATACTATACGATGAGCACAAAGAAAATTTTAAAATATGGGTTATTGGCTGTTGTTGCGCTAATAATATTCATAATTATAGGAAGAAATGCAGGCTGGGTTGGAAGTAAGCCCAAAACTTCTGTCACGGTTGAAAAAGTTGAAAAACGTACTATTGTTGAAATTGTAAGTTCTAATGGGAAGATACAACCCGTTATTGAAGTTAAGATTAGTCCTGATGTATCCGGAGAAATTGTTGAGCTTGCAGTTAAAGAGGGGGAGTTTGTTAAGCGTGGCGATTTGTTGGCAAGGATAAATCCAGATCTTTACGAATCTGCACTTGACAGAATTAGCGCATCACTAAATACGACAAAGGCAAATCTGGCTAATGCAAGAGCAAGGCAAGCGCAAGCTGAGGCGCAGTTTATTAATTCAACTGCATCTTATGAAAGAAATAAAAGGCTTTTCGAACAGGATGCAATTTCAAATGCAGAGTATGATCAAGCCAGAGCACAATATTTGGTTGGAAAAGCTGAGACAGAAGCGGCAGCACAGAGTGTAATAGCGGCAGAATATCAGGTTAAAAGCGCTGAGGCAGCACTTAAGGAAGCTCGCGAAAGTTTGTCCAAAACACGCATTTTTGCACCAATGGATGGAACAATATCCCGTCTTGATTCCGAACTTGGGGAAAGAGTAGTTGGAACATCGCAATTTGCCGGCACAGAAATGATGAGAATTGCAAATCTTTCGGAAATGGAAGTGCTTGTTGAGGTTAATGAAAATGATATAGTTAGAGTAAATTTGGGAGACACAGCAACTGTGGAAATAGATGCATATCTGGGTCAGAAATTTAAAGGTGTTGTTAGCGCAATAGCTAATTCCGCAAAAACACAGGGGTTAGGGATAGAACAGGTTACGAATTTTGAAGTGAAAATATTGATTATTCCTGATTCATACAAGCATTTGCAAAAACCTGAAATTAATCACTTATCTCCATTCAGACCAGGAATGTCGGCTTCAGTTGATATTCAAACACAAACGGTTGTGGATGTTTTGACAGTTCCAATACAGGCTGTTACAACCAGAGACCCAAAAACTTTAAAGAAAAAGACACAAGAAGAAAAAGCTGATAGTGTTGCAGAAAGCACAACAGTGATTAAGAAAATTGAAGATGAAAAACCTTTAGAAGTAGTATTCATATACGACAAGGGAATTGCTAAAGTTGTTGAGGTTAAAACCGGAATACAGGATTCCTACTATATTGAAATTACAGAAGGGCTTGAATTAGATCAGGAGGTAATAACAGGGCCATATCATTCTGTTTCAAGAAATTTAAAAGATGGCGATGAAGTTGTAAAATCAGAAAGAAAAGATATTTTTAGCGAAAATAAATGACATACATATTAAATATTGAAACTGCGACTAAGAATTGCTCAGTTGCATTATCTGCAAATGGAGAAATAGTAGCACTAAGGGAAGATATTGACAAAGGATATAATCATGCGGCATTGCTAACCGTTTTGATAGATGAGCTTATGAAGTCTCAGAAATTAGATTATGATAAGCTTAGTGCGGTTTGTGTGAATAAGGGCCCGGGCTCTTATACCGGATTAAGAATAGGAGTATCTGCAGCAAAAGGCATTTGTTTTGCGAAAGATATACCTTTGATTGGAGTGGATTCTTTGTATTCATTAGCTCAGCAATGTCTGGATACAAGACTAGACATTATCAATTCTAAGGTAAAAGATGGCCTTTTCTACCTTTGTCCGATGATTGATGCCCGAAGAATGGAAGTTTACTCTGCTGTATATGATGAAAAATTGAAATTAATAGAACCTATAAATGCAGTTATTGTTGAAAATGACTCATTTAAAAAGCGGATTGAAGAAAGACCTTTTTTTATTTTTGGAGATGGTGCAGAGAAGTGTGTTGATAGTTTGAAACACTCCAATCTGTTTTTTATTCCTGAAATAATGGGATCAGCAAGAGGGATGATAAAAGAAGCCTATAATAAATATTTATCAGGCGAATTTGAGAATCTTGCATATTTTGAACCTTTTTATTTAAAGGACTTTGTTGCAGGAAAACCTTCAGTGAAAGGGCTGCAATAGCAGAGTTAAATTAAAAATACACTTTTCAGATATTAAATTGTTTTGTGTAATTTTGGACAATCAATAAAGCATCATGAAATTTAAGCTGCCAAAATTACCTCAAACACCTTCCTTTCTGAAGAACAAGTACATAATTGCTTCTTTGGCAGTGTTTATTTGGTTGTTGTTTTTTGATAATAACAACTTCTTTCAGCAATATCGTTTCAGCCAGGACATAAAAAGATTGCAAAGAGAAAAAGCATATTACATTAAAGAAATAGAGAAGGATAGTATTATGCGACAAGAGTTGAAAGAAAACCCCGAAGCTCTTGAAAAATTTGCCAGAGAACAATACTACTTAAAGAAAGAAGGAGAAGATATTTTTATTGTTAAGCCGGATCAACGTTAATAATAATTCTAACAGACTTCCATTTTTGTTCAGACTTAAACTCATCAAGGATTTCACGAATTTTGTTTTTGTTTGCTTTAAGGGTTGAGTCTTTGCCCAATTTTATCAAAATATTTTTAATGTACTGATTTTTAATTCTTGCAATAGGAGGAAACTCAGGGCCAAGAACAAAGTCGCCGAATATTTTTCTGAACCTTGCCGCCAACAAACGAGATCCTTCGCTTATTAACTGTGGGTCTGTATGCACCAAAGACAATGAGATTAATCTGAAATAAGGAGGATATTTAAATCTTTGTCTGTCTTCCAATTGGCTGTTGTACATTGCAATATAATCAGAATCAATTACCATTCTGACAATGGCATGCCAAGGGTCCATTGTTTGTATAACAACCATTCCTCTTTCCTTATTTCTACCGGCTCTTCCACTAACTTGCGACATTAGCTGGTAAGCTCTTTCGTGAGCTCTGAAATCAGGTATAGTTAGAAGATTGTCTGCATTCAATATACCAACTACTCCCACATGAGCAAAATCGAGTCCCTTGCTAATCATTTGAGTTCCTATCAGTATGTCAATTTTTTTATCTGAAAAGTCGTTAATAATTTTTTGATAAGCATTTTTTGCTCTGGTAGTATCTGTATCCATTCTGGCAATTGTGGCATCCGGAAAAAACGTCGGAAGCTCGTCTTCAATTTTTTCTGTACCAAATCCCTTCATCATAACTGCAGTAGAATTGCATGCAGGGCAATTGCCGGGAGGTGGCGTTGTGTATCCGCAGTAATGACACTTCAAACTATTGATATGCTTATGATACACAAGTGTTACATCGCAATTATTGCAACTTGGAATCCAGTTGCATTCTTTACATTCAATCCTTAAAGAATAGCCTCTTCTATTTTGAAACAACAAAACTTGCTTCCCCTTATCAAGAGTTTCCTGCATTTTTTCCAATAGAAGAGAAGAGAAATGCGATTTTAAAGTTCGTTGTCGGGTTTCTTTTTTAATATCTGCCACAAATATTTCAGGAAGCATAACCCCGCCATGCCTGGTAGTTAGAGTTACAAGTCCGTATTTGCCAGCTTTTGCGTTGTAGAATGTTTCAACGGAAGGCGTTGCAGATCCCAGCAGCACTTTTGCTCCAGATTGTTTTCCAAGGTAAATTGCAGCATCTCTGGCATTATATCTTGGAGAATGGTCTTGCTGTTTGTAACTTGTTTCGTGCTCTTCATCAACAATTACTAGCCCAAGCTTTGTATAAGGAAGGAATAGAGCCGAACGAGGACCAATAACAACTTTATAATTTATGTTTTTCCCAAGCGACTCTATGCCGCCATAGGCAATGTTATTCCATACTTCAACTCTTTCATTATCGTTAAACTTTGAATGATAAATACCTGCATCTGCGCCAAAGTGTAATCTTAACCTTTGAGTAATTTGAGTTGTGAGTGCAATCTCAGGCAGGAGATAAACCACCTGCAGTCCTTTTGCAATATATTCTTTAATAAGATTTATGTAAATCTCAGTCTTACCGCTAGATGTAATGCCATGAAGCAATACAATATCAGTTTTTTCAAAACACTCTTTTATTTCATTAAAAGCTTGTGTTTGTTCGCTGCTGAATTTTATCTTTTCGATTTCCGCTTTTTGATGTTCAAATCTGCTTACTTTTTTCTTGTAAACTTCAAAAACACCCTTATCTATTAGCGTTTTAAGAATCGCATGAGGGTTTTTAATACCCTCAAGTAGCGCCGATTGCATAACCTCTTTTTTTTCAGGCTCATATCTGCCGGAAAGCTTAATGTATGATATGAGAACTTCAAGCTGCTTGGGAGCTTTTTTCTCAAGCTTATCAAACAATTCCTTTAGAGCATTTTCTTTTTGCAATTCAGGCGAAAGTTTTACAAAGGGTTCAAAACGCTGGCGGTATGGATTTTCTAGTTCTTCCTTAAGAAGCACTACATTTTTTTCCATTAGGTTTTGAATAAGGTTGAAAACCTTAGCTTGGCCTGTAACTTTGGTTATCTCTGTTATACTTAACACCTTTCTTATTTCTAAAGCTTCGGCAACAAGATATTCCTTTTCATTAAGAGTTTCGAAATTATTATCAAAGTCAGGATTGAAAACAACTTTTGTTTCACTTGCAAGCTTCAGAGCAGGAGGGAGGGCTGTATTCATTACTTCTCCTTCTGTGCACATATAATATGAGGCCATCCATTCCCAAAAAGTGAACTGTTGCTCAGTTATGATGGGCTTCTCGTCAAGAATAGAATTAATATACTTTACAGAATACTGTGAAGGAGGGTTTTGATGAATTTTTCTTATGATGGCAGAATATAATTTTTTAGCACCGAACGGAACAACCACCCTTTTCCCGACTTCAACCAACTCATTTAACTCATATGGAACCCTGTATGTAAAGTATCCCTTTACAGGTAGAGGCAAAAGGACATCAACAAATAAGGTTATTCTTTCCATATTAGATTAGTTGTTATTTCAAAATTATTGAAAAAAACGAGTAAGGTTCAATAAAACATTCATTTGTTAATAAAAAGAGGCTGCCAGAAAGTATGTGGCAGCCCCTAGATATTGCTTTTGTTTAGAAATTATTGTACTACAAAACTTTTTGTAGTAGTGCCTTTTTCATTTGAAAGTCTGATGTAATACAATCCTTTTTGATAACTGGACAAATCAATTTTTTCATTAACCTTGCCGTCAACACCGGCGTAGTTTAATGTTGTAATCAATTGTCCTTGCATATTATAAATGCTAACATTTGCATTGTGGCCAATGTTTTCCCAAATAAGATTTATGTGACTTCTTGCAGGGTTTGGATATAATGTTATATCTGAATCTAAAAGATCAACAATGAAGTTTTTAAACTCAAATACGGCAGTTACATCAGTATCCTCGGTTATTACAAAAGAATAAGGATTAACAGTGATTTGTCCTGAATCAAACATATAATATAAAAACTCATAATCAGTTGCATTTACAGCAGTAAGCTCAACTAGTTTTCCTTCCTCTATTTCGTAAGGTTCTGAAAGAAGATTTCCGTCAACTCTAACTTCAACACTTCCTCCACCTACAGGAGAAATGGTAACATTAAGAGTATAAATTTCAGGCAACGGATTAACAAATACTGTAACCTGATCGAAGTTATCACAATCAGAATCAAGGTCAACAACCATTAGAGTAAACACAGTAGTTTCAGTTAGGTTAACTGTTACAGGGTTTTGAGCATTAGCGTCAACCAGCAATGCTGCAGGTTCCCAGCTATACGCATAGGTTCCTGTGCCACCGTCGGCTGCTGATAAAGTTGTAGATGTTCCGTAGTCAATGGTCTGGTTATTTCCTGCATCAGCAATTGGTCTGTCGGGAAGAACAAGATCAATTGGGTCTGAAATCCCGATACAGTTATTTGCGTCTATTGCCCAAACAATATACTCACCTGAAAAACGGGCAATAAGCGTTGAAGAATTTTCATCTTCAATTTCTACTCCATCAATAAACCATATATAATTATCGAAATCGGGAGTTGCTTCTAAAACCTGAGAACAAAGTTCAATAATGCCATCAGTTGTAATTTCTACAATTGGAAGCGGAAGCTCAATTATAGAGATGGGTTCAGTCATAACAAAGCAACCAAATTCATTAAATACAACTACATAGTAATCACCGGTTTCATCAGCGTGATAAAAATCGTCTATAGCACCAATAAGTATTTCACCATCTTTATACCATTGATATGATTCAAAGCCCGGTGTAGCTTCAAACAAAACATCAACGGACTGTCCTTCACAGATTACAATTATAAGATTATCCAAATCGTAACCATCTGCAGTTATTACGACCTCAGGCAAAGGATTTACAGTTATTTCTATTGTGTTTGAAGAATTAATACAATTAAATCCATCAGTAACAACAACATAGTATTCTCCTTCCTCAGAAGCTACAAAATTATCTTCATCATGGTTTTCGATTAAAACATTATTCCAATACCACTCATATTTTACAAAGCCAGGAGTTGCCTCAAGCAGAACAGATTCTCCCAAACAAAACTCAGTATCTCCATCGGCAATAATTTCTACAACAGGCAGAGGATGAATGATAATAGTAACAATTACAGAAGAATTAGAACAAGAATTATTGTCAGTCACAACAACATAATATTCGCCTGCATCAGTTACAAGATAAGAAGCATCATTTGCTCCCAAAATTGCTTCGGCATTTCTGTACCATACATATGAATCATAACCTGTAGTTGCTTCAAGCAAAGCTTCTACTGTTTCATTTTCGCAGAATTCAATAGGCCCTACCGGTGTGATAGATACAACAGGCAATTCAAATATTGTAACAGTTATTTTATTCGAAATATTCGAACAATTATCATCAGAAATCTCAACATAATAAACACCGCTTTCTGTAGCTGCCCATACATCATATTCGGGACCTTCAGCTCCGGGAATTGCAACATCATCTTTATACCACTTATAAGAAATAACACCCTCGCCCGTTGCTGTAGCAATAAGGTCAACAGAATTTCCGTCACAAACTTCAGTATTTAAAGAAGCAATAGAGACTTCAGGCAGATCATTTACAATTACAGTTTGAATTGCAGAAGCCCTTTGACAGCCATTTTCGGCAGTTACAACAACGTAGTACTCACCGCCTTCTGTTGCAATATATGTTGGGCCGTCTTCACCTGTTAGCTCTCCAATTGTATTTTCATACCATTGGTATGCAGGAAAGTCCGGAATAGCCTGAAAAGCTACTTCTCCGCCTTCACAGAATTCTGTAGCTGATTCTGCAATAACGAAAACAATGGGAATAGGAAGTATTGTAAGGTCTATGCTGCCATTCATTAATGCTTCGCAATTTGTAGATGCATTTATAGCAAGAACTGTGTAAGTACCAATAGAAGTTACGTTTGCAAATTCAAGTACATCGCCATCTCCTTCCAGAAATATTCCTAAATAAAAACCATTTCTATGTAATCTGTAATTAACCCCAATTTCTGATCCGGAAACGAAAATACTTACACCCGGGCTTCCAGAACAGTACTCGTCATCACCTGAAACGTTAAATACTGAAGGCAGCGGATTAACCGCCACAGAGGCGTTACCGTTCATAGTGTTAAAGCAGAAAGTAGTATTATTTTCGGCAGTAATAGTATAAGTTCCTGGATTAGTAACTCCGTTGAATGCAATAGCGGCACCAGTACCTGCCAAAGTAGTTCCGGTAGGAGTTCCATTAAGCACAAGTTGATAGGTAACACCGGACTGGGAACCCGAAAGGTTAATTGTAACACCAGCACCACCGGCGCAGAAACTTCCCCCACCTGAAACGTTAAATACTGTAGGCAGCGGATTAACCACCACAGAGGCGTTACCGTTCATAGTGTTAAAGCAGAAAGTAGTATTGTTTTCGGCAGTAATGGTATAAGTTCCTGGATTAGTAACTCCGTTGAATGCAATAGCGGCACCAGTACCTGCCAAAGTAGTTCCGGTAGGAGTTCCATTAAGCACAAGTTGATAGGTAACACCGGACTGGGAACCCGAAAGGTTAATTGTAACACCAGCACCACCGGCGCAGAAACTTCCCCCACCTGAAACGTTAAACACTGTAGGCAGCGGATTAACCACCACAGAGGCGTTACCGTTCATAGTGTTAAAGCAGAAAGTAGTATTATTTTCGGCAGTAATAGTATAAGTTCCTGGATTAGTAGCTCCGTTGAATGCAATAGCGGCACCAGTACCTGCCAGAGTAGTTCCGGTAGGAGTTCCATTAAGCACAAGTTGATAGGTAACACCGGACTGGGAACCTGAAAGGTTGATTGTAACACCAGCACCACCGGCGCAGAAACTTCCCCCACCTGAAACGTTAAATACTGAAGGCAGCGGATTAACCACCACAGAAGCGTTACCGTTCATAGTGTTAAAGCATAAAGAAGTATTGTTTTCGGCAGTAATAGTATAAGTTCCTGGATTAGTAGCTCCGTTGAATGCAATAGCGGCACCAGTACCTGCCAAAGTAGTTCCGGTAGGAGTTCCATTAAGCACAAGTTGATAGGTAACACCAGATTGGGAACCCGAAAGGTTAATTGTAACACCAGCACCACCGGCGCAGAAACTCCCCCCACCTGAAACGTTAAATACTGTAGGCAGCGGATTAACCACCACAGAGGCGTTACCGTTCATAGTGTTAAAGCATAAAGTAGTATTGTTTTCGGCAGTAATGGTATAAGTTCCTGGATTAGTAACTCCGTTGAATGCAATAGCGGCACCAGTACCTGCCAAAGTAGTTCCGGTAGGAGTTCCATTAAGCACAAGTTGATAGGTAACACCAGATTGGGAACCTGAAAGGTTAATTGTAACACCAGCACCACCGGCGCAGAAACTTCCCCCACCTGAAACGTTAAACACTGTAGGCAGCGGATTAACCACCACAGAAGCATTACCGTTCATAGTGTTAAAGCATAAAGTAGTATTGTTTTCGGCAGTAATAGTATAAGTTCCTGGATTAGTAGCTCCGTTGAATGCAATAGCGGCACCAGTACCTGCCAGAGTAGTTCCGGTAGGAGTTCCATTAAGCACAAGTTGATAGGTAACACCAGATTGGGAACCTGAAAGGTTGATTGTAACACCAGCATCACCGGCGCAGAAACTTCCACCGCCTGAAACGTTAAATACTGTTGGGGCGGGATTTGTAGTTACTTCGTGAAGAATCGAACCACTAGTGCCACATCCAGTTATGCTAACTGTAAGGAAATATTGACCTGCAACTGCGGGGTTTCTTTGTGGATTTGCTATATCGGACGTCCAACCTCCGGGACCTGTCCATGCATAAGTTGCTTCAGGAGGATAAGGATCTCCAAATGAAGGCACAGCCTGCAGTGTAAGGATTTCATTATCGCAAACAAGCGAATTTGAAGTAATTATTGGGTCGGCAACAACGCAAGTTAGTTCAGCCATTGCATATCCTGAGCCAATTCCTCCTTTATATTGTGCTGATGCATTAGAAATTGTTAATAAAATAATTACAAAGCTTGTAAAAATTTTGAATAAATCAGTTGAAAAGACAGTTTTATTAAAGGATGATTTATGTCTTTTTGTTGAAAAGGATAGTAAAGATGTGTTCATAATAGCCTGATTTTATTGTGGGTACCTATAGTTTTCAAAGAATTTATACATGAAAAACAAAGTTAAGCTATATTTTCCAAATATGCTTGAAAGTGCATTCAATATTTAAAGATATGAAAAAATTTAATACCCGGCAGTTTTTTCTTATTACTAGGGACTTAGGACTCAGGACTCAGGACTTTCCTACTCCCTTCATATAGAGAATATCCATCAAACCTACAATCAAGCTTACCGTTCATAAGTTTATGTTTAACAATAGGTTTTAATGAGATTTTATGAATAGCCTCTATTTCAGAGCTAATTATCCAAGCTTTATATCCAGGATAATTAAACTTAAGTCTTTTACCAATATCATTATAAAATTGCAGAAGATTTTCAGGTTTTAACCTTTGTCCGTAAGGCGGATTAATAATTACCATTCCCGGGGGACGAGGAGGATCAAACTTAAAGAAATCTTGTCTTGACAAATTTATTTTGCCCAACATTCCAGCTCTTAAAATATTTTGTCTTGCGCCATCAATGCTTTTGCTATCAATATCAAATGCAGTAATTTTAAAAGGGTTGTTATTAATGAGACCTTTAGCTTCATTAACCAGATCATCCCACAATGCGGCATCGAAATCATTCCAATTATGAAAACTGAACTGTTTTCTTAAAAGTCCGGGAGCTGTATTTGTTGCCATAAGAGCTGCTTCAATTGCAAAAGTTCCGCTGCCACACATTGGGTCAATAAGTGGGATTTCAGCTTTATAACCACCCATGATTAATAAATTCGCAGCTAAAGCCTCATTGATTGGAGCTTCACCTTGAATTTTGCGATAACCTCTTTTAAATAAAGGTGCACCGCTACTGTCAATAGAAACAATACAGTTTTCTCCATTAAGATACACATCAATTTTGATATCCGGGTTTTCTGAGTCAACACTAGGCCGTTCACCAAACTTATCTCTGAAATAATCTACGATTGCATCTTTCGACTTCATGCTAACGTAATGAGAGTTGCTGAAAGAAGTTCTGTTTATAACAGCTTTTATTAAGATTGTTTTTTTAACGCTGAAATGACTATTCCAATCAATTTCGTACATCCGATGATAAAATTCCTCTTGAGTTTTAAAGTTAAAATCGGCAATACCCGAGAGGAAGGAAACAGCTGTCCTACTCCAAAGATTTACTTTGTAAAGAATTTTTTTATCATAATCAAATGACACAGCTCTGTTAAGAATCTCAATATTCTGAGCACCTAATTCGCTTAATTCCTGGGCGCAAACATTTTCGGTGCCGAAGAATGTTTTTGCTATTATCTTGTTTTTGTTTGAAGTCGAAACTTTGCTCATTAGAAAATTCTCCTTGTTTTGATTTTATTGATGCTCTATTTTGCCATTAATAATAACCTTTTCAACCTTGTTGCTTCCGTATGCATATGGCATGAATGAATAAGTAGAAATAGGCTTAGTGATAAAAACGTTTGCTTTCTTTCCAACGGCAATACTCCCCAATTCATCTTCAACTCCCATTGCGTAAGCACCGTTAATAGTAACGGCATTAATCACTTCTTCGGGAATCATTCTAAATAAAATACAGCCAAAAGACATTATAAGCTGCATATTGCCAGATGGCGAAGAGCCCGGGTTGTAGTCAGATGCCATTGCAACCGGCAAGCCTGCGTCAATCATTTTTCTAACCGGAGGGTGAATCATTCCCAAAAAGAATGCAGCTCCCGGCAGAAGGCAAGGCATTGTTTCGCTTTTAAGCAAAGCCTTTATTTCCTCATCTCCGGTAAATTCAAGATGGTCTACTGATAGAGCATTGTATTTTACTCCGGTTTGAATTCCGCCTGAAAAATCAAGTTCGTTGGCATGAATTTTTGGTTTAAGTCCGTGCTTAATTCCTGCCATTAGTATCCTTTCGGTTTCTTCCACCGTAAAAAATCCTTTGTCGCAAAACACATCGATATAATCGGCCAAATCTTCTCCGGCAACGGAGGGAATCATCTCATTTATAACCAAATCAACATATTCAGATTGTTTCTTTTTGTATTCAGCCGGCACTGCGTGTGCTCCTAGGAAAGTAGCTTTAATAGTGAGAGGGCTCAATTCTTTAAGCTTACGGATTACTCTCAGCATTTTTAGTTCGCTCTCAGTGTTTAGGCCATATCCGCTTTTTATTTCCACCGCTCCGGTGCCAAGCATTTTGATTTCATTAAGCCTTTCGAGAGCTTGTTCAACAAGTTCTTCCTCGCTGGCTTGTTGCAGTCTTTTTGCGGAATTTAAAATGCCACCTCCGCGTTTGGCAATCTCTTCGTAACTAAGTCCTTTGATTTTGTCAATATATTCAATTTCCCTACTACCGGCATAAACGATATGAGTGTGAGAATCGCAAAAAGCTGGGAAAACCATTTTGCCTGTTGCATCTATGGTTTGCACATCTTTTCTAATCATGTATTCTGCTTTGGAGTTTTTAGAAAAATCCTGCATTTTACCAAAACCTGAAATTATTCCATTTTCAATAAAAAGCCATGCATTTTCAATTGTTGGTAGCACTGACATTTCTTTACCACAGACCATTATTTTCGGGGTGCTTTCGGCCTGAATGAGCTCTTTGATGTTTTTGATAAGAATTTTCATTCGTATAAGATTTTTTTGCTTTTGAAAAGTGAATGCAAAGGTATGGTTTTTTGAGGATTAATAAACTCGAAATTTTTTATCCACAGAGTTGCGCAGAGCAGCGATAACATTATGTGTGGTTGTTTTGTATTTAAAATTTATTGAATTTCGAATTTGTTTCGTTTTTAGATATTCGTGTTTCGAATTTTAAACCACAGAGACACAGAGAACACGAAGATTCACAGAGAATTAATTCCCAAATTGCATATTGTACATGCGAAATGTAACCAGGGGATCTCTTGCTAACGCTAGAGATGACGGAGCAGAGAGTCACGGGATCCTAGACTCCGCTGGCGCTTCATTCAGCAAGACATGTAATTTCAATAATCTCATCAAAAAATTTCAAACAGACAAAGCAAAAAAACACTATTTTCGTTTTTTCAATTAAGACTACAAAAATGAAGCTCAAAGCCTATATTATTCAATTTATGATTATTCTGGCGGGTAGCATTGCTTCTTTTTCAGCAGCAATAGAGGATAGCATTTTTTATCAATACTCACAAATAAACAACTATAACGAAAAAATAATCTTTCTCAAAAAAAACAGTGAATCATACAAATACAAAGATTGGAATAAAGCTCTGTCGTTTTATAACCTTGCTTTTGAAGAAGCACAAAAAGCTAAAGACACATTATCGCTGGCAGATATTAGCGTTGAAACTGCCTATATATATTATGAGCTTGGAAGGTACGAGGAGGCATTAAAAAAAGCTTTCGATGCTCACGAATATTACACATATCTTAACAACCAGAAGGGAGTTGCAAAAGCTTTAAACGAAATAGGGACTTTATATGACATTCTAAATGACAAACAAAATGCACTGAGTAATTTGCTAAAATCTCTTGAAATCAGATTAAAGTTGAACGATGCTGATGATTTATGGGAGTCGTATCTAAATCTCGGGGTTTTTTATTATTACAGCAATGATTTTGATAAAGCATTGGAGAATTATAAAAATGCGCTTGAAATAAAATCAAACGAGAGAGTATTAGTAAATATTGGCGAAATTTATATGGAGCAAGGTAATTTAGATACAGCTCTTGATTATTTTAATCAAACAATAGCTATTGTGAAAGAAAGTGCTCCAAATGGATATATTGAAGCTCTTGCCACAATGAATATCGGAATAATTCATTATAAACGTAAGAATATAAACACAGCTTTAACATATTTGAATCAAAGTCTTGAGATTGCCAAAAAAGTAAACACTAAATTATTGTTGAGAGATATTTATTCTGCCTTGGTTGAGGTATATGTTATAATGAATGACTATAAATCAGCGTATGATACAAATAAGCTTTTGATTGAAGTGAAGGATGAGCTTTTTAATGAAAAGCAGATTGAAGAGATTGCCAGAATGAAAACGATGTTTGAAACCGAGCAGAAAGAAAACCAAATAAGAATACAGGAGTATATAATTAAACAGTCGCAATCAAGACTGTTTCTCGTAATCCTTACAGCATCAATTCTGATTATAGCAGTAGTGTTTCTTATATTTTCTCTTAGATTGAAACAAAAAACCAAGAACCTACTTGAGCAGAAAAACAAACAGCTTGAATTAAGTAATGCAACCAAAGATAAATTCTTTTCTATAATTTCACACGATTTACGCTCTCCGGTTGCATCGTTTCGGAATTTATCAGGATTAATAGGGAAAAACATTGAAAACTATTCAGATGATCAGATTAAGGATTTAATGCAGACACTTTCTTCGTCTGCAGATGAAACCTTTACTATGCTTAACAATTTGCTTGAATGGTCAAAGGCACAACAAAACAAGATCCAAATTGTAAAATTCCCAATAAATATTCAGCGTCTTTGCAATAAAGTTATTACTGAGCTTAGTGCAAAAATTAAGGAGAAAGAGATTAAAATAAACACTGATAAAATTGAATCATTTGAAGCTAATGTTGATGAAAACATTATTTCAACGGCATTGAGAAATTTATTAACTAATGCAGTTAAATTTTCTCCACAGGGGTCGGAGATTATAATTGAGACATTGCATAATGGAAGTAGTTTCAATATTTCTGTTCAAGACAGTGGGATAGGAATGATTGAATCGGATATTAAAAAACTTTTTTGTATTGAATATGATACAAAAAGCATTGGTAAGTCGCCGGAAAAGGGCTCAGGACTTGGTCTGATATTATGCAATGAACTGATTTCTTTGCACGGAGGAGATATTACCGTTGAAAGTGAAATAAATAAAGGAAGTAAATTCAACATTATTATCCCACAAACAGAAGATGACAGCGAAAATTAAAATAGCGATTATTGATGATCATAAAATCGTTAGAGAAGGTTTAAAGTCGATGCTTATGGGCATTAACGACTTTGAAATTATTGCTGAAGGTGGAAATGAAGCGGATTTATTGGAAATACTAAAAAACCACATTCCGAGTGTTATTATAATGGACATTTCAATGCCTGGGAAAAGTGGCATTGAGCTTACCTCTCATGTTACAGATAATTACGCCGACATTAAAGTGCTAATTCTTACAACCTGTTGCGATGAGGATAGTGTAGTAGACTCTATGGAGGCTGGAGCTCATGGATTCTTACACAAAGAGTGCACTCTGCAGGAACTTGAAAATGCTATCAAATCGGTAAACGCGGGTGAGGGTTATTTCAGCGAGAACATTACAGGTATAATTTACAAAAGCTATATCACTAGAATCCGCAGTGATAAAGCATATAAGCAGGACCCAAAAAAGGCTTTGTCGGAGAGGGAGGTTGAGGTTATAAAGATGTTTTCTGAAGGGCTCTCTTATAAAGAAATTGCCGACAGAATGAATCTTAGCACAAAAACGGTAGAAGCACATAAAGCCAACATTCTTAAAAAGCTGGATCTTCACAATATCATCGATTTGGTTAAGTATGCAATAAAGCATAAAATCATTAGACTCTAAAACTCCCTAAATAATCCTTCTGCATATCCCTGAAATAATTAGGGACATTTCCTAATTGAATTGGGTATTTGCATAATCTACTTTTGTCAAATATTCTACAATTCATATAAACACGCTAAATTTTGAAACATTGAACATTGATAACCACACTGGGCAATTACTGTCGATAGCTGATAAATTGCTCGAAAAGGAATGCATAGACGAATGCCTGGATGTTTGCAATGAAATAGAGCAATTAATCAAAGATGGCAAAGAAGCAGGTGTTTCCTTTTCAAATGAAAACGGTATTGTTATGAGACTTGCAAATATTAAACGCAGTCTTAATTTGTTAATGCTTCCTGTTGTAAGAAAAAAAATTACCAAAAAATAAACACAAACACTATGAAAAAACTATTATCATTATCGGTTATTTTATTAGTTGCATTATTTTGCAACTTAACTAATGCACAAACTATACGTTACGTGAAAGTTACTGGCACGGGCACGCAAGACGGCTCTTCGTGGGCGAATGCAGCACCCGGAACAAGTTTACAAACTATTATTAGCAATTCTGCTTTTGGCGACCAAGTTTGGGTGGCAAAAGGAAAATATCTCCCAACTTTTGAATACGACGGAACAGGAGACGCATACAAAACTTTTCGTTTGAAAGAAGGTGTAAAAGTTTACGGCGGTTTTGCCGGAACGGAAACAAAAATTTCGCAGCGTGCAAATTTCGGTTTTGGTCAAACTAATGCTACAACTCTCAGCGGTGATCATCTCGGTAACGATGATTGGGACAATGGTTTTACAATCATGTTATCATCTATGTCCGACAATAGTCGTTGTGTTGTAAACACTAATTATATTTCACCGAGTCTAACAAATAATTGTGTTTTAGACGGTTTTGTTATTTCTGGAGGAAGATCTACTGGAATAGGAGGTGGCTTGTTTATTTCTGCCGCGCCATATGCACAAAATCCAATTATTTCAAATTGCACAATACGAAATAATTATGCAAGTAGTTACGGCGCAGGGATTTATATGGCATCTACAACAGGTGGAATTAATAATTGTGTTATCGAAAATAATTATAGTTCGCACCAAGGAGGTGGGTTTTATGGGTATACACCATTTTTTTATGATAATATTGTCAGAAATAATACAGCAAGTTATGGAGGAGGAGTTTTTGCAACTGCTGGTGCATCTTTAAAAATTCAAAATTGTATAATTGAAAATAATACCGCAAGCAGTCAAGGTGGTGGCATATACACTGGAAACTCTTCAAATTTAGTTTACATTATAGGAAACACAATTTCTGCAAATACATCTACGCAAGGAGCCGGTATTTATGCTCAAATGTTATTACAAATTAAAAATAATACAATTTACGACAATGTTGCTACAGACAAAGGTGCAGGTATATTAACTTATAATTCTAATTGTGAAATTACAAATAACACTATTTATAATAATTTGTGTAATGGAGATGGTGGTGGCATTCTTATTTTTAATTATGCCCCATTTCTTACAAATAACACAATTACCAATAATTATAGTGATAATGATAATAATGCAGTTGGTTCAGGTGGTGGAGTTTTTATTTTTTCGGGAGCAAACGGATATTTTAAAAATAATTTGATTGCAAATAACTACATTGGTAGCGGCACTACAACTCCAAATGATTTTACAGCATCAACAACTGCTATGGTTGATAATGGTTATAATCTTGTTGAGCACTCAACCGGTTACACATGGATTGGAACTGGTTCAATTACCGGCGAACAGGCAAGTTTAAATATTGATGCAGCATTATCGGGCGACCAACCGCAAAACATTGCTTTGCATACAGGTAGCGTGGCTATTGATGCTGGCGGAACCGGAACTAACAGTACAGTTAATGTTCCTTTATTCGATCAACGTGGCTTAGCGCGTAACGGAAATACAGATATTGGTGCTTACGAATTCAACGGAATACCCAATATGTCGCCTACTAATAATGTTTTGTTTGTTACGCCAAACGGAGCAGGCACAAAAGACGGCTCATCGTGGAGCAATGCTTTTGATGGGGCTAAATTTTTCAATAATGTATCAAAATTGGCTTTCGCAATAGCAAATTTAAGTTCAGGAAATCAAATTTGGGTAGCAAAAGGAACTTATATTCCCACAGACGGAACAGATAGAACAATTTCTTTTGTATTAAAAGATGGTGTGAGTTTGTATGGTGGTTTTGCAGGTAACGAAAATTCTTTGGAACAAAGAAATATTGACGAAAATCCGACAATACTTTCGGGTGATATTGGAACTCCATTGAATATTTTAGACAATAGTTATACTATTGTTTATTGTAATACAACATCATCAAATTCAACAATTATTGACGGTTTTACAATTGAAAAAGGACGTTCAAACGGAACTTTAACAAGTGAAAGACAAGGCGGTGGTATGTGGCTGGGCAATAATTCAGCATTTACAATAAAAAATTGCACAATTCATACAAATTATGCCGATTTATTAGGTGGTGGCGTTGTTGCAAATGCTGCTTGCGAATTTATAAACTGTTACATTTATAGCAATTACAGTAATTCAAACGGTGGCGGCATTGTAGTTTCTAAAAGTAATGTAAGAAATTGCACATTTGCAGCGAATATTGCTAACGGTGGACTTGGAGGTGCAATTATGTCGAATGCTGCCACAAATATTGTTTTTGAAAATAATACTTTTATTAATAATGTTGCAGAAAATCGCGGAGGGGCTTTATATTTGGCTTATTCTACAAATAGTGCTTACCAAATTGTAACAAATAATACTTTTTTTGATAACCTTAGCGGAAGCAACGGTGGTGCAATATATATTACTGATGTTGCAGCAGTTATTACAAATAATACAATTGTTAGAAACGCTTGCAGTAAAAATGTTGAGTTTGGCACTAATATAGGAGGAGGTGTTTCTGTTTCGACAACTACAACAAGAATTCCGCTTTTTAAAAATAATCACTATTATCCGACTAAAAAGTAATTTTACTCTTTTTCAAACGTAACTACCAGATAAACAGGCATTATGATTTTATTTTTAAAAGCCACCCCCTATATAAATTGCAGGTTATACTGCAAATTTATTGGAGGAGAGCCTGTTCGTTTTAAATAATATCGGTTCGTGCTTCTTAGTAATTCAAACACATCCAACAAGCTTATCAGATGTATCCTTACTAAGGAAGCTACCACCGAAAACGCTTTTTTAGTTTG